>Ga0222708_1000006_pt1 | contig 77809 bp, 105 predicted proteins | sample AntAcemetage1576_FD_179806 | JGI IMG/M metagenome (GOLD analysis project Ga0222708, IMG submission 179806) | Saline water microbial communities from Ace Lake, Antarctica - #1576 | ecosystem: Environmental > Aquatic > Non-marine Saline and Alkaline > Saline | place: Antarctica: Ace Lake... | reverse complement strand
TCATCACGGGGAACCTGAACATTCTCGGTACTACGACGACAATCGATACAGAAAATCTACGAGTTAAAGACCCCATCATCGAACTCGGTAAAGATAATGTGGGGACCGGAGACCTCGGGTTCGTGATGACCCGTCCCACCGGTAACAGTAACGTCGCCGTGATTTTTGGTGAAGATACAGATACCCTCGAGATTGGGTACACACAGGGTAACGCCTCGCAGTCGACTATTACTATGCAAACAGCAGTCGATTTAAAGGTCAACGTGAACGGGACCCTAACAGTTTCGTCGAACCTCGAGGTAGGGACCGCGAACCTGTTTGTGGACACGACGACAGGGAACGTCGGCATCGGGACGGATAGTCCCACTTCTAATCTACATGTCGTGGGAGACGTCGCCATTTCCTCAAACTTGGCGGTGGATACGAACACCCTCTTCGTGGACTCAGTGGGGAATAAAGTCGGCATCGGGAAGACCAACCCAGGGTCAGCCCTAGATGTTGTGGGGACCGTAACGGCCACTACATTTAGTGGGGCATTAGATGGTAATGCGGATACTGCGACTTCTGCTGCAACACTGACGACCGCGAGGACCATCGGTGGGGTTTCCTTTAACGGGAGTGAGAATATAACACCAACAACGTTTGGTGCGGCATCATTCAGTGGTGACGTAGCGTTCGACACGAATACTCTCAAAATCGACTCGACTAATAATAGGGTCGGCATCGGGAAGACGAACCCAGGGTCAGCCCTAGATGTTGTGGGAGACGTCGCCATTTCCTCAAACTTGGTGGTGGATACGAACACCCTCTTCGTGGACTCAGTGGGGAATAAAGTCGGTATCGGGACGACTACTCCTTCCAATGGCGTATTAGATGTAGCTGGAACTCTGCGTGTTGGGACAGATACAGCTGGGTTAATCAATATAGGTAGAAGCGGAACCGGTGGAAACTACAGACGCGGATACTTAGATCACGATGGAACCAATATGCAATTACTTAATCAAGAAGACGGTCTATTGAAATTAGGTACGAATAACGGTACAAAAATGTCAATCCTAGCAAACGGAGATGTTGAGATTATCGGGAAATCATACGGGTTTAAACTTAATACACAATTAGTCGAAGCTGATAAATCATCAACTGACTGGTACAGATTACTAAAGACTGGATATAGACAGGGGAATACCGGTTTTAGAACTAGATGTGAGTTACTGATAATTGCCTCAGGGTTACATGAAACTGTTACGTTTGACGTTAATTACCAGATTGCACTCGAATGGGCACAAGGAAGTATGCTTAATGTCTATGGACATGATACATTTCTTGGTCGAAACGCTGTTGTGAAATTCCGTCTCGTCGAGACAGCTGATGGAACATTTTTGGATGTACAATTTAATCCTAGTGCAGTCCCCTTAGATAGAGTTTGGACTGTAAATTTGTATGTAGAAGGTGGAACTCAGGCTGTAGCCCCAACAACCTTTTTACAGAGGATTACGAATTATACAGGTATAACAGACAGTCGTATATATAACATCGGTTCCGCGGCGTTTCTAGTACAACCTTCATCTAATACAGCCCCCTTTGCTATAACATCAAGTGGCAACGTCGGCATCGGGACGGCGAGTCCGGGTGTAGCCCTTGATGTGAATGGTATCATAAAACAAACGGGAGCTTCCTGGTCGCTCACGAATGCTGGTACAGGAAGAGGTGCTGGTTTGGATGCCCCGTCTTACGCATTTTTTAATATTAGCATGGCTCCCACAACAAATGTCACATCTACCGTCGAAGCCCAAGGGTCCCCCTCTGTCAACACAAGAACCCGTATTACGACAACTACTGCTGGTAAATATGCAGTCAGTTTTAACGGGTTTAAAGATGTTGGTTATTCTAATAGTACCCTGCAGATTTCGCTACACAAAAATGGAAGTAGCACACGGGCACGTGCTTATACCCAACTGGATGGTAATGACACTTTTTACCAGACTGCAGGGGGTCATTACTCAATTATAGATATGGCTGCGAACGATTTTTTAGAAGTTTACATTGTCGAAGGGCAATATCATGGAAACGACTCTTTGTATTTTTCGGGGCATCTCATCGCCTAACTCCAGCTAACACGTCAGGTGAGAGACAGGTGTACCCATTTGTGGCTATATACTTGACCCCATTTTTTAATAATTGACCTCGATGGAGGTATGTAAACGTACTTGGGAAGATGAGAAGCTTACCCGTTTTCGGTTGGACACACATTCCACAACTAAACTCTGTAGCTCCATCATTCTCTTTGTCCACATCGTTTAAATAAAGTATGTACGTGAACGTCTTAAAACTCGTAGGAATATTGGCATCGCTATGCCAGTGATAAAAATCACCAGGTAAAGTTCTTTGAATTTGTGGTGGGTACGTGTGGCTACTACACAAAACCGTATCGAATATCCCGTTTCGATCGATGTCTTTTATGTATGCTCTATAGTCGTTCTTTGCACGCTCCAAAACCTCATCGAATGAGTTTAACTCATCTACCCATTGTTCATTTCTATATAGTCTTATTTCCATACTTCTTTTATAATTATCTTCGACACCGCTACTGGTTTTACCAATTCGTTTATTATCATCTTTTTCAAACTTATCTATAATGTGGGCACAAAATTCAGATGATATAAAATTTTCACGTTCGTAAATGAACTCCATGTTATTATATATAAAAATAAAAGCTTTATATACAATATAATGCCCCAATTAGAAGATTCTTGCACCACGACGTACACTAAAAACGCCGATGGTTCGGCAAGTTGTACGATACAAATTAACGCTATCGGTGCAAAATGTTTAGAGACGATCGCTGCCAGCCCAGGAGACTTCATAGCTAACTACTTCAACGTTCGTGTGAAAAACGAAGGTGACCGGATCATTAAATTAACGATGGATTCATTAATCGAACAGGATAGTCTTCAAGACATGAAATCTATGGAACAAACGATTTTATCTTACGAAGAACCTATCATAGAGAACTCGACCTCCAACGTCGCTTAATTTCCTCCAATTTGTGTCCCAGTTCCCATCCCGAGTGGCTTCCCCATCCTGAAGTCCTTCGGACTTCTCTCGCTACTTAAAAATAAAGTCTCCATATAATATAAAATGTCTGGTGGTATTGCCCAACTCGTCGCGGTCGGAGCCCAGGATGCCCACCTCGTCGGTGACCCCGAAGTGAGCTTTTTCAGGTCAACGTACCGTCGCCACACAAACTTTTCCCAAACTGTCGAGCGTCAGGTCATCCAGGGTGCTCTCTCCGAAGGTGGTATGTCCACGGTTCGATTCGAACGGAAGGGTGATCTCCTCGGATACACCTACTTCACCTCGATCAACAACTCTACCAACGCCTGTGAAGCCCTCGACTGGTCGACCATGATCGATAAGGTTGAACTCCTCGTGGGTGGTCAAGTGATTGATGACCAAGATGCCTTTTTCACCAACAACATCGCCCCCAATCTGTTCGCCACTGGTCTTGCCAAGTCCGTCGCGGGTGGTCTCTACGATGGTTCCACCGCCTCCAAGTTCTACCCTCTCCGATTCTCCTTCTGCGAGAACTGGCAGTCGGCCCTCCCCCTTGTGGCCCTCCAATACCATGATGTCGAACTCCGTATCAGGTGGAAAACCAATGCCGCCGTAGACAGTGCCACCCGTCGTGTGGAGTGTCACGCCAACTACATCTACCTGGATACCGATGAGCGTGAGCTTCTCGCCAAGGAAGCCCGTTCCATTCTGATCACTCAGGTCCAAACGTCGCTACCTTCCCTCGGACGTACCCAAGAGTTGAACTTCAACCACCCCGTGAAGTTCCTCGCCGCGAGTAACGTTGTCGCGGATAGCGTCAACACGGCCGCGAACCGTATCAAGCTCCAGATCAACGGTACCGATGTGACTGATTTCAAGTTCATCGATCCTCACTACACGTCTGCGACTTCGTACTACCACGTCCCCAACGCCAAGGTTGATGCTTCGTTGTACACCTTCCCTTTCTGCCTTGACACGTGCAAGCTCCAGCCCACTGGTTCCCTTAACTTTTCCCGCCTTGACTCCGCTCGTATCGTCAGTGAGACGTCGAGCTTCAAGGATACCATTTACGCCGTGAACTACAACATTCTCAGGGTCGAGAATGGTATGGGTGGTCTCATGTATTCTAACTAATTCCCCTAACATAATCTTCACTATTAGTAAAATGAACTTCTGGTTAGTCGTCTTTTTACTAGCAGCAGTTTTTGTATTAACCTACAATCCAAAGTCCAGGACACTCGAAAAGATTATCGAAGTCCAGCCCAAACAAGAACAGTGTGAAGCTGAAAGGTATCAACGTCTCCAATTTATCGGTGGTGAAGATGCATGCACACAAAAGGGTAAGACTAACATGGGTGCAATTATTTCCGCTTAAAAGAAAACGACTAGTATTATACATAAGATGTTTGCTTTTGATCGTGAAACCATGCTCATTGCCAGTGTCGTTCTTTGTTTAGCAGTGATGGTATACATGTATAATGACATGAAGAAGACTAAGGAGGATGTGAACGCAGTGAAGACATTCTCTGTGAACCTCATGAAGAACTTGACGATTGAACCCGTGGAACCCGCACCAGAGAAAAAACCCGTGACTGAGGAGAAAAAGGAAGAATAAACATGTCCGTGTATTATAACTTGCTAAATGAGCAATGAAGAAATATAAGGCTATCGCTATTCCAGTAACTTTTGAAGACGATCGACCCCGGTTTCTGACCGTACGAGATCGTAGATTTAAGGATTGGATTTTTGTCACAGGAGGATGTCGACGTAGGGAAATCTATAATCCATTGAGATGTGCTCTTAGAGAGCTTGAAGAAGAGACGAGGGGTGTCGTTTCATTGAAGAAGGGGGAGTATACAGAGTTTACTTTTATACACAAAGAGAGTCCGACGGTAGAATTAGTGTATAACGTCTATATCTTTTTCGTCAATTATAAACGACCCGAACAATTAAATTTGATCAAAAAGTTTAATGATGAAAAGACAAGGACAAATCTTAAAAAAATTAATAAAGAACCCATCAAGAAAACCTACGATGAAAATGATTTCATGAGTTTCGATACTTTGGAAGAGTTTAATGTTAGGAAGCGATGGGATCTCATCATACGAAATGTCATACAAAATAAAGAGTTTTACTCGTGTGTGACATCTTTGAATAGAAAAACCTTTAGTATAAAATAGAATGAAGTCAAAGACTTACATCTTGAAGCAGATTAGAGATCTTCTTATTGATAACAAAGCATATACCGATCACAGAGCAGATCAGTACATAGAAAGTATAAAGGATAAAACTGTCTGTGAGCTTCTTGTTATTAAAAAGAACTTAAGTGGAGACCAGAAAGAACACGCAGACGTCTCGTGTATGCGATCGATCTTGTACGATAGTCAGCAAGACGATTAAAAGAATAGCAGTATAGCAGAGTAAGTATGTTCAAGAGCTGGTGCTCTAAGAACAAATATAACAATGCGAAAGTAACATCACATGTCCTCATGGATGGTGGTGTACTTTCCATTCCATTCGACAAACTTGACGAATTCTGCGAAATATACGTGGAAGCCGTGAAGAACAAAGAGAAGCTCTATCTTGTGGAGAAGAAGACACCAACCTACAATTTTTTCATCGACATTGACTACAAGGATCAAGAAATACTCGAACTCGATCGTGTCCAGAAGGTGTGTCGTGTCATCTGCGACAAGGTGAAAACATTGGGCGGTCGAGACTGTCTGATATGTGTTTCCAAACCGAAACCCGTCGATGATGGACTCATCAAAACCGGTATCCATATGAATTGGCCAGAGTTTGTCGTCAATCAGGAGGGTGCCAATAATATCAGGGATCATGTGATTTCGACACTCACCGCAGTCTTCAAACAGATCAATTGGGATCAGGTGATTGATAAATCAGTTTATAAGGGGAGTGGTTTTAGAATTCCTTGGTCCTATAAGAAGGGTAAACATATCACCTGTGGTGGTCAAGGATGTTCCGAATGTGAGAATACCGGAAAGATTACGGAATCTCCTTACCTCCCAATCTTCAAGTATATCTACGGTCCAGTGTTATGTCTCATGAATCGGGTTTCTCAGGAACCATCAGTGGATATATTGAAGGATTCGATCATAAGGACACTCATCACCGACGTAGTCACCGTACCAGCAGTAGATGGTACGAAAAAGAAGGAAGGATCTTTCACGAATGCTCAGATGAAGGATGAATTTAAAAATTCAGAAGCAGTCGCTCACCTCGAAACATTCATTCGAAAAAATATGAATGGGCAGGAAGATGCCAGGATCACAAGAATATTTACACATAAGAAACATTTTTTAATTTCAACCACATCAAAGTATTGTGAAAATCTTGGAAGAGAACATAATTCAAATCATGTTTGGTTCCATATGGTCGGAAGTACTATCCTACAAAAATGTTTTTGTGATTGTGAAACAGTGATCGGTCGTCGATATGGGTTTTGTAGTGACTTCAGAGGTCGTGAACATAGACTATCAGATACTATCGTCAATAAATTCTACCCCGATGTACCTACACCCAACAGGGTCGTGACACCACCACCCAAGGCGAAGGTGAATACCGACGAAGCTGTCGAGATACTAAATACTTACATCAATAAGTGTATCCAACCGACAAAAGTAGTATCGGTTACCAAAATTAGAAATAAGTATGTCGTGAATGTCACCGATACAGAGTGTGATGCTAAACATGGTGGAGACTGTCACTTCGTAGTTGAAAAGTCTGGTATCGAAATGAAGTGTTCAAAATGTATAGGAAACCCCAGGAAGTATATCTTAAACAAAAAATCCAAAGAGATTTTATTTCCAGACACAAAATAAGATGTCGAGTATACTCTTGGTAGCATCCACCTATCTGGCAAACTTACTCACGAAACGTACCGTTAAGGTGGATGAGATTGATATGCTCGTGAAGGAGGCCTATAAATATTCAGGATTAGATTCCGATAACTTTTATGTCTTCATGACGAACATTACGCTATTTAAAAAACATATGGATCCATCCTTTCTTTATCTGGCTCTTGAACACCTTGAAAACGTTGGTATAATGGGAGAATTCCAGGAAGATATACATGAATTAGTTAAACAAATAGGGTATTACGCAGAGAAACAGGTCATGAACGCCTCTTTAAACGATGGTGTTGCGTTTCATCCTAAATACTTAAACAGCCGACTATAGTAGAAGCGATGATTTCTAGATCTGGTCGTAAGATCAAGAAGCCTGAAACCTACAAGCCTCAAGAGGATGTTGAAGATGACTACACCGAAGATGATTACGATAGTAATTTAGACGACAGTGATATTGATACAGATGACGAAAATGGATCCGAAGATGATTATACTGACGATGAAGATGAAGATGCTGATGCTGATGAACATGGGAATCTCAAGGATTTCGTCGTCGAGGATGACGATGACGAAGATGAGGAAATTCAGGATGATGAGGAAATTCAGGATTAAAAAAATGAAGGGTATTTTTAGATATGGAAGCTGATATTGGCAACCCCATAGAATTTAATAAAGATGTACACGATAACGAAAATGAACAACATCAACAACCGGAACCCGACTATTATCAACAACAACCAATGATGATGATGCCCCCCAACATGTATCAACAACCCTACGAACAACCCAAGGTTGACATATTCGCCAACATTGATAAAACGACATGGATTGTCGGTATCGTCGTATTCTTATTGGGTTTCTTCATGGGTAAGACGATGCAACCCGTTATCCTCAGGCATGGTTAAGTGGGTATCCATACATCCAGTCCTTTTCATCCCATGGTGAGTGTCCGATGAAATTCCCAGTGGAACCCTTCTTCCTTTCCGTAAAATACGCACGACTCGTGACCAGAGGGTCCTTGAGTTGAGCGGCTAAAACCTCAGATGCTGTGTTCATCTTCTTTTTGACATTTTCAGGTGATGTGAAAAAGAAGTACGCCACGAAAAACACGATGATCAGTGTGATGATATTCAACAACACACTGAACATTCTTACCTTGTATGTATATTTTTAATTATTCCTTGATTGATTCAATACCCTCCTCACGCTTATCCTGTCTCGCCTTAATCTCCGTAGCCACAATCTCATCAGCCCTCTTGACCAACTCTTCCATTGGTGTGTCAGGCTCTTCCTTCTGGAGACGTTCCAGAACTTCAGCAGGGTGACTGATAGGGGCTTCATCAGGTTTGTTGTAGTACTTGGAGTTTTCGTCGCCGGGTTTGAAATTCGAACTCGACTCAACCATATCCCTCTTACGTTCTTCAAACATCTTGGAAGCCATAGCCTGGTTTTCCTTATAGCCCTTCATCAACTCTTCAAGTTTGTCATTGCTGTAATGCACATCGTTAATCTTACTGGCATCGGGTGGGATGAGAAGCCACTTGTACATGTCGACAACGTAGATGTCGAAGGTGGCGTCCTCCTTCTGAAGACGCTTCGCATGACCTTCAGCCTCAGCGCGAGTGTTGAAGCACCCCCTAATCTTTGCACCAAGTTGTTCATTTTTTTGGGGGCATTCAGGTCCAACGAAGGACATGCATGCATACAGTTGACCAGGGACAGTGGTATAATCTTGCTCGAGGGAAGTCATTATATATATAGTAGACTGAAAAACTTTAAGCCATTCATCACTTAAGTTGCTTAAACTTTATCATCAATATAAAAATATGGAAGAGATCCGAAAGGCTCATAACACCTTCAAGAAGGAACTAATCCAATTAGTGACTCGAGAAGGTGACCTCATCTTGGATGTTGGATGTGGATGTGGAGGTGATCTTCAAAAATGGAGACATGCCGGAGCGAACATCAACATGTGTGATCCAGATGAAACATCTCTTCAAGAAGCTCGGACCAGAGCAAAGAATTTAAAAATTCGTGTAAACTTTTATCATGGAGATATTTTTAATTGTCCAAATAGAAAATTTGATTTGATTTGTTTTAATTTTTCTCTTCATTATATTTTTGAATTTGAAAAAAAGTTTTTTGAATCTATTCGTGAAATAAAAAAAAGAATGAAACCTGGTGGAAAACTTTTTGGTATCATTCCAGATTCTGAAAAAATAATTATGAAGACACCCTTACAAGATGATTTGGGAAACTTTTTCAAATTGAAAGAACATGGTAATGGTGGGTTTGGTGAAAAACTTTTTGTCAATCTTGTTGACACACCATATTATTCAGATGGACCGAAGTCTGAACCAGTTGCCTACAAAGATCATCTCATCATGGGGTTGGAGTCATGTGGTTTCACTTTGACACTTTGGGAAAACTTGTCAGGAAGTAATATTTCAGAGCTCTACAGTAAATTTATATTTACATATAGAAAATGATAGTCGTCATAGTGTTGTTGATCATTAATATATTTATTTTTATGTCAACCGTTGAACCTGAAAAATTGCGGATCGTCAAGGAACGTTACGAAATTCTCAGAAATAATCTTGAAGGGACTGAATTTCAAAAACTTACACGATGCATCCCAATAACCGCTCATCATACTCTCCGAGGAACCGTTGGATACAATCTCAATAAAGGGGGAGAGATTGGTTTGTGTCTCGATGGTGAAGTGAATGAAATTTTCCATGTATTGATTCATGAACTCGCACACTGTATGGTTCAAGAGTACGATCATTCAACAGACTATTGGGGTAGGTATGTCAAACTCAGAGACATCTGCGTTCGACTTAACATCTACGAACCCATTCCCAACGAGACACCATTCTGTGGTATGCACATCCAGGATAAATAATCTGTGTATACATCAAATGAAAACACCTGTTGTGACAGTTGCCACGGCAATTCTCATGTGGGTTATTGTCGTTGCTTTACCAATGGTACCTATGTACACGAGGAATTACTGGGCAAATGTCACATTGATGACGATCGTCATCCCCAACGCACTCCGTCTCATCGTGGGTCAGGTCCCACAATTGGCTGTGGATAAGGGTTTCTTCTTTTCGTCAACCATCATCGCGTTCATTCTCGTAGAAGGTTTGACCCGAGTGGTCAAGACGTTGAAGGGACAAATCAAGGATTATGGCAAGGATAGAAAAAAGAGTTTGGAAGTGAGTCTCTTATTTCTAGCCGCGTTCATTGTTGGTGCGGTATTGACATATATGTTAGGTGTCGATAAGTCTATCTACAGTAACATGGGTTGGGAACAAGTCCCTTAAGCCCTCAGTACGTAGGACTGACTGATATGGAAAAGAACAGCAGCGATGAGACCGGTAGCACCGAGCCCAACAAGGCTACGACGCCCGGCATCGTTGAGAAATTGAGGAACCATAGACGCAAGCTTCTCTTGCACGGGTGTGCTAATCGCCGCAGCCGTACAAGCAGAAACGAGGAGAGCCTGCATTTGTTGATCAGTCAGGTTAAAAGGATTCTTGGACTCGGGAGCCTTTACGGGTTCTGCCATAACAGATTGTTGGGAGGGAGCCATCATTTGCATTTGAGCAGGCATCTGCATCTGCATTTGAGTAGGCATCATCTGTTGTTCGTTGGGTTCGGGATGCCCCATGAGTTCTGAAATAGGTGTAGAGTCCATGGTAACTTTATTTTCACTGACATTTTTTTCCTCAGCATTCTGCGAAACAAAAGACGTGGTAGGATTCAGCGACACCATACCATTGTCGGTATTGTCGGATAAATTCATAGTACGGATGTCCGTCATTTAATACAGTCTTATGTTTTTTACAAAATATAAACACGCACCCTGGTTATTTTTTCTTCGTGATTGTCAATGCTGTCTTTTTATCAGCCTTTTTAGCATCACCCTCGTGCTGTGACATATATTTAGGATTGTACATCTTACGATGTGCTGCCCATAAATCGGATCCACCAACTTTGAAATTTTTACGAATAGTTGCTTTGTACCAAAATACACAATCCTGAATTTTGTTAGATTTTACCGTATTATCTAACACAAGACACTCATAGTTTTCAGTACACGCATCCATGACTTTGCAGAACATATCGAAGGATGGAAAGATACCGAAGAATGATTTGTATAACTTTTCACGATTCTGAATAATATTTTCACGAAGAATGAATACGTAATCAACATTTGCCCTGAGTGCTGGAGGAAGATCCATGACGTATTGCATCGTCAACATGAAAAAGATTTTCCAGTGACGACCATTCATGAAACACTGTCGAATACATGTATCCTTTAAAAATTTAGAATCGTACATACAATCATCCAATAACATGAAGGCTCCACAATTTGTTTTACCTGAACCCACCAATTTACGCTGTCGAGCCATAACACGTTCGATCGCATCCCTATCATAATCACCATACACGAATAGATCAGGAATGAACTCAGAGTAAAAATGATTCCCTTCTTCAGTCCCACTGAGTACGATTCCCGCCGGGAGATGTTTCTTATGGTACATGATATCCTTTACCAGTGTCGATTTCCCTGTATTACGCTTTCCGATAAATACGATTACCTTATCATCCGCAATTGATTCAGGTTTGAATTTCCTCAACTGAAGATTCATTCTACTGTAGTGTCCCGTTTTATTTCATAAAATTTTACTCATAGATAGTAGATATGTCTGGAGCCGTGAAACTCACAGTGACAGGTGTTCAGGATAAATGGCTCACAGGTGAGCCAGATTATTCCTATTTCCTATCGACATTCAAAAAGCATACAAGGTTTGCCCTGGAACAAATCGAAACACCATTCGATGGAGAGATAGACTTTGGTAATGAACTTCGATGTATCATCCCACGTGATAAAGGTGATCTCATCAAGGGTATGACGGTAAAATTTCTTTTAACAGCACCCGGTGGTGGGTTAACGTATGTCCCTTCCCTATGCACCAGATTGATTGACACCGCCGACTTGTTTATAGGAGGTCAGTTGATTCAGCGTGTGACTGGTGAGTATATGTATATGCAACAACAACTTCATAATACAATCGATGATGCTGAACAGACTTTGTATTTCTTAAATGGTCATGGAAGTCAGGTACTCGATTTTACGGGTGACTATACATTCTTCATCGATATTCCCTTTTATTTCAACAGAGTACCACCGTTATCGATCCCAACGACGGCAATTTCGAAGCAGTTGGTAGAAGTAGTCATTAAACTTAACCCCCTGGCAAATATCATTAATGGTGTCATACCCGAGGCTGGTGTCCAGGCAGGCATTAAGAATATGTCATTGGATACGGAATTTGTTTTTGTCAGTGACGAAGAACGATTTTATTTACAGTCGATGCCTCTCGAATATCTCATCACACAGGTTCAACTCTCACAGGTTCTTTTCAGATCAGGTGAAACAAAGAAGACATTCATGATCAACTTCAAACACCCCGTACGAGAGTTATTTTTTATAGGGAAGAATGGTGAAGAACATGTGAAAATTGAACACGTGCAATTAGACTTTAACGATATGAATGTGATTGACGCAGATCATTTATTCATGACGTACGAACAACCACTTTTACATCATGTGAATAGCCCAGAAGATGGGTATCCCTTCGGCGTGTACAGTTTCGCAGATCGTTCTGATTTACATAACCCATCGGGTCATGTGAATATGAGTCGTATATTTCATAAACGCATGACTATACAGATTGAACCAAAAGATGTGGATGTGACTGTTAAAGTATATGCCATGAATTACAACATCCTCCATGTCGAGAGCGGTCTTGTGGGTTTAAAATTTTAAAGGTGTATATTAGTAATGGCTGGTCGGATACAGCTTACAACGAAGGGTGTCCAGGACATATACTTTACGGAAGAGCCGGACTATTCACACTTTGTACAGTTATTCAAAAAACATACAAACTACACCACGCAATTCATGAAGTTGGATGTCGATGGTGATCCAGAATTTGGAAAGACTGTTCGTCTCACCATCCCCAAAGATCAAGGGGACCTGATCAAGACGATTAGCTTGGATGTCGAACTCAATCCAATATCCGAAGCTGATGTTACGCGTACCGGATACATCGAATCAATTGGTCATGCAATGATTGAATATATTGATATGTATATCGGTGATGAAAAGATACAACATATACCCAGTGACTATTTACAAATATATTCGGAACAGAATTATACACAGACGAAACAGAAAGCACTCGAAAAACTGATCGGTAAGTACCCGAACAGAACTTCCGATGTTCCGGTAGCGAGTGGTGTCATCTTGGGTCATCTCGGTCCTGCGACGACATCCCGAAAACTTTTCATTGACATCCCTTTTTATTTCTATATGAAACCTGAACTCGCAGTACCACTCTGTGCCATGTGTTACCAAGAAGTTACCATTGAGATTAAGTTTAGGGAACTTGATGATTGTGTAGTCAAAACCGATCCACCGGTGGACACGACTCTACAAACGACCACATTGGATTATGAAGTTGAATCCAATGTGGTCCTCGTTTCTAATATAATGACTGTATCAAATGATGGTCTATCATTTGCATCAAATGTAAATAACCAAATCGAAATCACAGGAAAAACAACATTTGTCGGTGATGGAATAGTGTCACCAGCCATGAATGTGATTGTGAATAGTAGTGGTATTTACCGATATGAAAATAGTGTTTGGATAATTAAATCAACGGACTCCGTGAGTGGTGACGTTCGGTTCTCGGATGATGGGAACGTCATCGCCCAACTTGGATATGGACTATGGGAATGGAACTCGGGGTACGTTTTCACAAGTCAAGCTAATTTACAGAGTAGAGCTAATTTGATAGGTACAGCTGATTTGACATCGATATCTCGTGATGGAACTGTGTATAGTATGAGAACAGTGGGTACAGTAAATGATAGTTTTTTTGTTTACAATCGAACAACAAATGTCCAAATCGGAGACACCATCGTATTTACAAAGTCTAACACGACACCATCAAAAGTTCATTTTTCTTTTGATGGCACCATCATGATGATTGTACTTGGTGATACTAAATTAATCAATGTATATAATTTAATAAATAATGAATGGATTCCGTATGGACAAGTGTTGGAAGTTTTTGATTTGGGATATATAATTTTATCTGGGTCGGGAAAAGCTTTTTTCATATACAATATCAGTGAAATCTACAATGAAACACAATTTGGTGTAGGTGTATTATACATTTATGATGAATTTACATCACAATGGGTTGAAGTGTATAGATATCGAGGTAGTAACGGGAGTTATGTGAATATGAATGATCTTTATACAATAATCACAGTAAAAAGAGCACCCGACAAAACAGATTACATTAAAATTCGAAACATTACCCGTACAGTAGAAAATTACGATAACATTGTTGTGAAATCTATTGAAAACACTGTGAATACCGGAAGTAATGTATATGGTGTGGGCTACCAAGCACTCACTACATCTATAATAGATTCAATTTTATTTAATACTAATACATCGTACACAGTTAATCGGCTACAGACATTAATTATTCTAAATATATTATCTGTGCGTTTATCTGATAATAGTCTTGTATTACTATCACAAACACAATTTAGTGTTTCAGTTTTTAAAAGAAGTCGTGATATTAGTAGTTTTAGTCTTAGACCATTTATTGATGGTGAAGATTTAGCCTTTGGTACGGAAACGTTTATAAAAATGCAGATTTCTACAACGGGAAAATACTTTGCGGTTGTAACACAATCAGGGTCCAATTATAACACCAGGGTTTATAACATCATTAGTGATGGTGAATTCGTAGAAATAACTCGATCGGGGTCGGCTCCATTTGATGTTTCAACAGACGAAACTAATATACTATTCAGTAATGATGAAACAATAATTTCTATATACGATACAACTGTCCGAACATATTCATTAACCACACCAGCTGATGCACCTATAATATTATCGGAAGTAAGTTTCCCCTTCCCAATATTTACTGTATCCAAGGATCTTAATATATTTGTAAAATATCACACAGGTACTGGAATTATAAAGATATTTAATGCTGACGGGACACAAAGTGGTTTAAAACTAAACCAATTGGGTGTCTTCAGGGCCATAACAATATCAAAAAATGGTAGTATCATTGCTGTAGTTACCGACACATATACATATGTTTACTCATTTGATGGTAATGGGTGGACCTTAAAATCTTCTTTGTACGTAAATATAACAGATTTCAATACGATATATGACTTCAAAATGACGGATGATGGCAATAATCTCGCATATATAGACAAGGACATATTTGCAAATAAGTCGAACATACGAATTTATGCATATAACGGCGTTGATTGGGATAGAATAGTAAGAGAGACAGATCTCATTATGAACGGTTCGGGTTTGATTGCTGATGTCAGTGATAATATGAATTATTATACATATGTGGGGAGTAGCCCACAAAATAGATTTGTTACAATCAAAAAAATAGCTACACAGAAAGAAACCATCATCGTAAACGTCAATCAAACGTTTTCATCTCTACACCCTAATCAGATAAAGAATTGTAAAATCTGCCTAGAGATGGCATTCCTCGATGACTATGAACGAACATTTATTAAAAAACATAACAAAGACTATGTGATTACACAAATACAACAAGGTACTTACACATTACCGAAATCTATTGATAAGCAACAGATTAGAACACGGTTTATCAATCCCGTAAAGGAATTATATTTTGTGATTAAACGTGTCAATAATAAGGAATATCTCGACTTCGTATCACCATTTGACTACGACAATGATAAAATCACGAGCGAAAACAAATTAATTTTCTACGAAAACCTAAAAACATTGGAATTAACTCTAAATGATACCCCGGTACTAGATAAAGATACAGGAAATTTTATTTTTCTCAAATCCATACAATCCGCGATTCATCACTCTAAAACACCGTTAATACGTCGGTTCTACAGTTATAGTTTTGCATGTGAACCGGAGCAGGGAAAACCAACAGGTCAGGTTAATTTCAGTCTCATCAACAACCAAATTGTGACCATACACCCTACTGAAAATACTACTATAGATCGTACCGTTGACATATACGCTTTAAGCTACAACGTACTTAGATTAGATAAAGGTATGGTGCGAATGCTGTTTAATACATAATGGATTCCATAGCCCAACAATACGCTACATCAATGATTGATATTGTGACACCTGTATTTGAAAGAAGTATTCTTATCGCATGTGAATACTGCAAAGCAACAGGTCGTGAGACCTTGACACCGGAGGATGTTGAATACGCAACAAAGTACTGTGCCATGAATGTAGTTGGAAATCATATCGGATCATTTTTTCCAGAAGTGTACGACGAAGAAGACGACGAAGACTCACTGGAAGAAGTGTGTGACGATGACTGCCCTCCCTTCATCCGATACTCAGGGGATGAACAGAAATTCCTGAAGGTGAATGAAGCCCATGACCGATGGAATGAATGGATTCCACAAAGTCCGGTAGAAGAGATGTTAAAAAATGCTATTAATAGTAATGGACCCAGTGGGATGGACGAGCAATGAATTTAAGATAATAGACGAGGACTCTGGTTCATCTTCTGATTCAGATTCTGATACAGAAGAGAACTCACAGGTGACCAGGGGGTATTCTAAACAGAAGTACCAAAAGATTTTAACAGAGGTTGATTTGTTACCGGAATAATTTTCTGACTATACAATAAAATGTCCACCACCGCTTTCGAAACCGTCCAAGTAATCTCACAGGAAATCCAGTCCCAGTCACTGAACTCTGTTGTCGCGGGCTTCTCGTTCGCGGCTGCCATCTCGTGGCTTGACCTTGTCCGATGGGCGATCAACCAGATTGTTCGCGTCCAGAAGAACGGTGGTCTCCATTACGGCCTGACTGCCCTTTTCACGACGCTCCTGTCGGTCGTTGTGTACTTGGTGATTTCCCGCTTCTCCCCCACTGTGAAGAAGCCCTCCGAAACCGTGTACGCTGTCACCCGTTAAGTTCTCTTACGTGTGATGATCAGGGTCAATATACCTAAAAATGTAATGACGGCAATCAATATATATTGTTGATTCCATCTATACGGATCCTCCAATTCGGGGATGCTTATAGGCGGTGGTAAAACCCCAACATCAGGAGCGGTATGCTTCGAGATGGCTTTAAATTTTCCAGTATTACATTCGATTTTAAACTTCAAAACGTGTTCTTGATTTCTAAATTCGTAGGGGATGAGACGACCTAGACTCATCGTGAAGAAACTGATATGTAGTTTTTTTAGGTTTTTATGTGATCCAGAAAAGAACGTATGTTCTACAGGATCTTCAGATGATGTATAATTGACATAGTCCCCATTCAATAGAATCTGACCGGTGTAAAAAGGTTCGCGAACGTATACATCCTTATTGAATGTTTCCGAACCTGATCCTATACGTATCAGTAAGGCGTTTGGACCTTCTAGGTTAATACTCCCACCCGTGTACGTACCACCTCCTGATATCGTTATATTTTGTGGAGGATTTCCAAAAACCTGATGAGGTGTTGTATTTTGTGATGTTATCAGGTTTGATACTGTATCATCTGTCCCCAGACCATATCGAGCATTCACACCGTCACCAAATTTAAGAACCTTTGTTTTATTGGGGTCATTATTCAACCATGTCAATGCATTCGTATCAGAATCGAATGAGACAGTGACCTGAGTGATATGATCACTAATATTTGAAGCCAGATCGTCACCGTTCGTGAAGGAACGATTGTACAGGTTGATGATACTCGTTTCTACATTTCTCAATTCGAACGCCAGATCAGGAATGATACCGAACAGACTTGTAGCACCTTGGTGGTACGTCGATTTCATAATTGAAATGTCCCCCTCGTTGAGGCCGATTTGACTCGCTGTGGTCCCAGTGAGTTTCAGTGTGATATCGAATAGACTCGTATTGAATACCCGTAACCTGTTTTCGATGTATATTGTACGTAAACCAGTCGACAAAGAGAATACGACTGCCAGGTCTCCCCCCGTTTTAAAGGTACCCCCTGGAAATGTGACGGAAGCCGTCGCGTTTGAGACTGTAATCGAGACGGTCATAGCGGTTACAGGGTTAAGGGTGACGGCGTCACCGGTATATGATTCACCTGGGAGTATGAGTGGTGTCTCAGTTACACCAAGTATTCCATTCATATCACTGATTTGATAATTAGACACAGACATGTTCGTGAACACTAATTTTCCAGATGTAATTGTGACGTTGATATCGCTACCAAAGGCTAAATTGAGATCATCCACCAGTTTCGTCGTGGACGTGTAGTACCCACCCTGAAAATCAATCGATCCAATTGCAGGGACTGTATTCGTGAATGCTCCAGCGGTGTATGTCGACCCGGGTGTAATCGTAATCGTAGTCGTTTCGATACCGATCTGATTTGAAGGAAAAGTTATGGCGTACGTGTACGTACTGGTATTTATTATCTTGAGAAAACCGTCGTACACAACATTGAGATCGGAACCCAAATATTGGGATAGTGTATCTGCCAAGAGATTGCGATCCCCGTAACTTCCACTTGGAAACTCAACGGAACGTTGGATATTTGTATATTCAATATCAAATGACATACTCGTTATGGAACCGAAAATCACACTCTGACCTCGATAATTTGCACCTGGGACAATTTGTATCAATTCTGAGGGGATACCGATATTTGAAGAAACTGTACCTGTGAAATCTATATTTTTTGTGAGTGTCAAACTATCATTCTTCAATAATAAAGCCCCTTTATTGAGTTCCACAACAACATCCATATCACTGAAAGAATTGGCGAGTGTCGATACGAGTGTTGATGGGGTTGTTATTCCAGACCCATATAATGTAAGTGATTCCGCTACGTTTTCCTGGAAATTGTTGACACTGAATGTATTATTGTGGGCATTGATCAATGTTTGACTATTGGGAATACGAGCTGAGAGAAGTGTAATTTTTTGGATATCGTATATTTCATTCTTTAGATCTATGACATAGTCGTGCGGGTCTGGGTATTTCGAATAGTCGCGTTCACTACTATCGATTTCTAAGGTATGGACCTCCATTAAAATTTGCGTATATAATTTTAATGGGTGTTTCTATTTAATTAATTAATTAATGGACTTGCTGAAAGGATTATTCGCAAGTTGGTTTTTCGCTAAATCTAGGCGGTTACCCATGACATGAGGGTTGGGAGTTCCCTTGTAGGGATTGAGTTCGGTGTATTGATTGACCTTGTAGTTCTGAGTCCACCCGCCATTCGCAGCACCGGTACGACCATCGACACGGGTCTTATCATGTCTAATAGTTGTCAAGGCTCCATGTTGGTTCAGTGGTTTCTCACGGACATTCATGCGGCCTGGGTTACCCATACGGTTAGGCTTAGCACGACGCTCATCGGGGCGGAGACCGAATGCGAACTGTTGTTCGACACTGTACCCTGCCTGACCATTGGCACCCTCATTACCCATACGTGCTGCTGGGGCGACCATGTAACCACCATAGAAGTTCGCAATACCTGGTGAAGGGTTATTCACGTGCATAAACTGAGCATCATGTATATCCTCCTTATTACGTGTAGGGTTCTGGGGTAAGGTTTGACCCGGGATAAACCGTCTACCGGGTGTCTTATCGAGACCATCCGTGCGATGACCAGTCTCAGATCTATTAGTTGTTCGCATCGTCTTCTGCTGAGAAGCCCGGGGGACGACACCATTCATGCCTTGAGCACGCCCCAACGTGGGAGGGCGACGCTCGGGGAGGAAGGCTGTCTTCTCTGGGCGATTGTAGCTCACCTTACCAATATCACCACGACGACCACCCTTGGTGTCGACGGCAGGACCGGCTCGTCCAGGTAACGTCGTGAGGCGATAGGCACCGGTATTGATAGGGTTCACACGGAAGACTTGTTGGTACCCACCAGCAGATTCCACATCGGAACCAATACCTAAACCGGGACCAACCAGTTTTTTCTCAACTGGTGAAAGATTATTCATACGACCCTGGTCGTAGAGACGACCACGCATCTCGAGAAGTTCTTGACCACCAGATCTATTTTGTGGGGCGACGACTGAAAAGGAATCCACTTCAGACTTACGATCCGCGAATGGATCCGTAAACTCGATTTCTTCATATTCAGTATCATACAATTCAGGTTCCTTCTCCACAACTTTTTTTGGTTGTTCTGGAACTTCACTTAATTTCCGACCGGCATATATGAGACCAGCGATGGCCAATATAGACACTGGGTCTGCCATTCTTACTTGATGATAATATTTTTATTGTGGTGAATATCTTTGGTTAAACATACTGTTCTGGATGTGTGCACGAGTACTGACGGGTTCGTAGGTACGAGTACGGAGAGGTACTTTACACTCAACGTTATTGAGAGGGAAAAACCCACTCTCGTGGGGCTTCACCAGAACCTTGTTGAAGCGAGTGGTCGCTTGGGGGCGAAGTTGGTCACTCACCTCGATGTGCTGAGCTGGGGAACCTTTACCCGCCATATAAGGAGCCGTACCAAACACCATCGTCGAAGGACGGGAAGAATAGTTCAAAGTACTTGGTTGAGGATACACGAAAACATCGTCAGTCGCCCTGTTGGTAGGAACGCCACCACCATTGACAATGTTAAGTCCTGGTTGTAGTTGATACGCCATTTATTATTACATGAGAAAATTAAGCTGAATGTCCACTCCTCAATCCAGATCCTCTGTGCATCCCACTTCTCTTACCACTTGGATCCATCCCACCGAAAGCTTCAAGTTGAACACCACGGGCATTGGGGTTGCAATAAGTTCCATCAGACTTACACGTGGGAGCCATCTTCTTGCCGTAGCACCATTCCGCGAATCCGGTCTGATCACCCGCGGCATTCGTCACGGGGTTCGACACAAACTGTCGAGCCATGGCATTCGCTTGGTATTCTGGGAGGGCTGTCCTGGAGCGACCAGGTGCATATTTAGTGCGTTTCTCGAGAGAATTGCTGATACCGCTTCTAACGGTAGAATGGTAGCACGCGGAGGGACGATCGGGACGATCGATGAAATCGGAGAGTAACATATTCCCCATGGGGTTGTCATTTGTGGGTAATTGGCAGTTGGGATCGGTGTCCTCTCCGATCACAGTTGGGCGAGCACCACCCTCCTTGACCATCTCAGAGGTGTACATGACATACAAGACACCTAATACTGTCGCGGCTAAAACAAAGATCCTAGGATCTCTGCGAATTAAGTAGATAAAGCACGCAGCGTAGATGATAAAACGTGAAGCAGCGTTCACACGTTCTTCCGCTGTCTGCTTGTTGGTAGGCCAGAACTGTAAAACCTTTTCGCGGTCAATGAGTTCCTGTGGACTGTCAAACCAAACCTTCATTTATATAGTACGAGTTTATTTTTTCATCATGCTGCTAAACATACTCATGAGAGCTTTTTCGTCAATCTGGCCGTCACCTGCCTGCATCTTTTCGGCACAGTCCTTGGCGACAGACTCAATGATAGATAATGTCTCTTGGGGGATTGCAGTGATAGTAGTTCCGAGCATGAAAAGTGTCTGAAGGTATTGCCAGACGGCACCCTTCGTAGCTTCGGACATCTTATCGCTCCAGTACTCTTCAATGTTAAGATCCTGGAGAAAATCGATACCCTTGATATCCTCTGTAAAGAACGTGTCATCCTTCTGTGTAATCTTTTGAGCGTAGGCTCCTACACCACCCATGTACGCCTCGACACACTTACGAGGGTTGGTAGATTTCAAAAGATCGAAAGTTGTCATGAACTTCTTAATTCCCCTCTCTTCGGGGAACGTTTTATGCAATTCCACAAGAAATTGACCCATCATCTCGTTAAATGCGGAGACAGAAGCCATATTTATATTAACAAGTGTATCATAATCTTTAAGTTTAGAAGGGTTCGTTAGAGATGACTTCCCTCTGTGCTACACCATTCGCGACGATGAAGTACACTAGAATAGCAACAAGTACGGCAGGTTTCACATAACTGCTATTGGGTAGTTTTTCTTCGTTGTTAATTCGAGCCTTGGCGTGAATGTAGCCAGCGGTAAGTATGGCCGCGATGAGACCGGCCCACATTGGGTCGCGGAGATAGTCAGAGAGTTCCATTTAATTATAACCAACTTTTTTTGTTCTCTCGTCGGCAGCATCATTGAAGAAAACATCATCTTCGCCTGCTGGTTCTGGTACCGGGTCTGGAGATGGGACGCTATGAATTGTTTTGAATTCATTGGCAAGACCACCTGGTTGCATCGTGGGATCGAATTCGGGAGGTGCCTCTGGTTCCGTCTCAACAATAGGAGGCATCTCTGGATCGGACTCCATCGCGGGTTCTGGTTCAGGCATCGTTGACTCGTCGTACACGTCGGGATCTTCCGTATCCATTAATTGTTCATCGTCACCGAGACTGATGTTACGATCCGTCTGGGACATGTATGTTTGAAGAATTTGTTGAATGGGAATCAACTCCTTGACGGTAGTTTCAATACATGTGAAAATACGAGCATGTAGCTTTTCATCGCGAATGTGTTCAGCCTGTTCTTCATGGTAGATGTAGGGGTCTTTGTATAACTCCTTCGCGACGTTGTCGTAGCATGATTGAATGAAAACTTCGTTCGTGGGAACCTTGAGAGAGATCTTCTTATTCTCTGCACTAAGACGCACAGAAGATAAAATCTTTACACAACTGACAAATACGGCAGCTAAGAGATCTCCGAACCACGCACATCGAGATGTGATGTTATCACTATGACGCTTCGACATGGCGTTACTCCAATTTGGAACTTCCTTGAGTAGTTTTTGAAACATGATCAGAACTTTGCGACCCTTTGTGAGCTTGTTTGCCTCGTCGTACATCTCCGCGAATACTTCTACGATAGGTGTGGCCATGACAAGAGAAAGCTGCCCGAGGTACTCCTTTTTGGCTTCTACTAGAATTCCAAGTGATTCAGACATATTATACTAAAGGAGGATACAAAAATAATTAAAGGTACTACGCACCATTTCGGTATTTATTTGCCATCTTTTTGAGATTGATAAAGGAAGGTATATCACCATCGTCACTCGGTGCTGCTGATGTTTTCTCTTTCTGTGGTGAAGACCATGTTACACATAAATCAATCTCCGACATTGATTGTACATTGAAACCCGCAAGTTCTAGTTGTCTTCTCAAATATACACATGCATGTGATCTATCGAAGGTTGGAAACCCAAAGACAACGGAAGGTACACGAAGAAATACATACTTACCACCAAGTTCCACAGTGCATCTTATTTTTCTAGAGAATTGTTCATAGATTTTTTTGTACAACTCTTTTTTATTTTTCTTCCTATTCGATTCAATGTTATTTATTTCAGATACATTGATCATTATAGTTACTGTAATTTAATTTTCGCCTTTTCTAACTCATCAACGGTGGGGATGACCTGCTTCTTCACAAGTTCGTACTGGAAAAAATCCTTACCCTGGACATCACTCGCTTCATATGGACGAGTATCACCTGGGAGTTCGACATCGATGGGTTGTTTCGTAGAACCAATCACTTCAAGTTTGGGTTCAACCCTTACGTCAACTGTAACACTGAAACCAGAAACGAAACCACTCTTCGACATCACCATGAACATACAACGATAAAAGTAATCTTTGTTGACAGGGTGTTCGAACTTTTTCGCAGCGATCGTCTCTATGATGTATGTTGGCTTCTCATATTTCGCAGAGACGTGTTTGTTTGTCACCATGACCAACTTCTCCATAAGATCGTGACCGATCTCAGCTTTCTTCTCGACATATTCGTCGATGTTCACCATCTTTTCAATCTCTTTTTCGCGTTGGGTCTTTTTCGTGCCTGGATAAAACAAGACAACCAGGGCAATCGCCAGAGCGATGAGAATGTAGACGTTGTTCATTATTACTATATGCGTTAATTTTTTTTCAGAAATAAATGAGATATTTATAGTATGTCCCTTCTGGTATATAGCCCAAATTGTCCACACAGTATTGACTTAATTGAGTACATCAAGAATAACCCCCAGCTCAAACAACTGGTGAAATTTCACAATATAAATACACAGGGTATACCTTATAATTATAAGTCGAGTATCAACCGTGTACCAACCATGTTGACAAAGAATGGTAAACTACTCGTGGGGAAAGAAATCAAAAATTGGTTGACGTCACTACTCCCAAGTAATGAACTTTCACATCACGAGTTTGGAGCATTCGGATCCGGTATGTCTTCGATAGATGGGAAAGATTCGGATGATAATGCATTCAGTCTCGACAATTATGGTGTATCTCTTCAGCCAGCGATGACCAAGGAGATGGAAGAGCGGATCAATAGTAGTGTAAATGAAGCGTATAATAATATAAAGAATTAAACAACCTTCCATAGAGTCATGAAACTTGTAACGATTCAAGCATCGGCAATTAAGTCGACATTCGAAGTTCTTAAAGATATATTGAATGATGTGAACATCTATTTCAAGGAAGATGGTGTATACATCACGAGTCTTGACACAGCCAGAGTTGCTCTTGTTGATATGTTTCTGGCTTCAGATAATTTTGATGAATATGAATGTACACATCCCATCATTGCGGGTATTAACATTACAAATACCTTCAAACTTCTTAAAACAATCACAAATAATGACGTCCTTAGTCTTTCTGTGAATAGTAAGGAATACATAGATATCGAAATTAGGAGTGATGCGAAGAAGACAACTACACAATTTCAATTGAAGTTATTAGATATTAATGAAAATCGGATCGAAGTACCTTCTCAAGATATGACGACGGTCACCACAATGCAATCTGCTGAATTTCAGAGAATGTGTCGTGATATGTCAAATATCGGAAGCACGATCGATATCATTAGGAATAAAAACCTATTAACTTTAAAATGTATGGGCGATTTTGCAAACCAAGAAACGTCGATTGAATGTGTTGAAGAAAGTCCATATATTACAGGTTCGTATTCGTTGAAATATATGAACACCTTTACAAAGGCGACTAGTATGTGCTCATCTGTACAGTTGATGCAAAATCAGGATAGTAAGTTTTTGATTTTGAAATATAATGTCGCTGATTTGGGTGACCTAAAATTCTATCTCGCATCTAAGGTATCCGAAGACTCTTGATCTCATCATCATAACTTGATACAGTCTTAGTCATACCAATCGCATTCGTTAACTTGATTTTAGGAAATTCATCTTTCAATGTCGATCGGTCATATCGTAACATGTCACGAATAGGTACGTCTTCCCCATGAAAATCACTTTTAGGTCCCGCATATTTTTTAACTTTACTCGTGATGTCTCTTACAGGTTTATTATTATAGTCGAGAAGCATGGCACTTGTCAATGGAATGTTAAATGAAATACCTTCACTTAATATCACTGGCCAGTCTACATCGACCTTGGTAGTAATAAACTTGTACTGCTTGTTCCCATACCAATATCTAATCCGGAGGATGATGTTATGTACATTTTCTGGAATTGTTTCTTCGTAGTACGGTGTGTTGGTCACATCAACCCAATATTCCTCGAGAATGTGATCACCCCATGTCCTGGATTCCTTATCCCAAAATCCACCCTTCTGAGTAGTATAGTCTTTCTCATGGTCCACTAAATATTCGAGTGAACGACTTTCAATTTTGAAATCGGGTTTGTCAGTGATTTTACGATAAAGACCATAAACCCATATGATGAGATTACTTAAAAGATTACTAATCATTTATACTAATGGAAGGTAACTTTTTAAGTAGATACAAAAATAAATTGGATGAATGGTCCAAGCGTATCGAAGATGAGCCTCATAACAAAAATCGTCATCAATCCGATATGAGTGATTATATTATCAAATGTATGCCCTACATGAATAGTTATGTCGAAGATGCAAGGGAGGAGACGAATACGGACAATGCATTTAATGCTGTAGAAACCAATGGTATTAAACGAAAAGATATCTTCACAGATTATTTAATCGATGTCGAAAAGAAGAATATTTATAGACATATGACAAAAGAGGAAGAAAAGTGTCCACAGTGTGTGTATAGTAATATCATCTACTTCACTGTCACGAGTGACGCGGTTTGTGATTCATGTGGCTTGATAGTTGCCACACTCATAAATGAAGAGCCAACCTACAAGGAAGAACAAGAGATGTTTGAAAAGATCGTCAATTATTCATACAAACGTGAAAATCATTTCAATGAATGGTTGAGTCAGTTCCAAGCACAAGAGATGACGAATATACCACCCGAAGTGATTGATCAGTTAAGGGCAGAGTTTAAGAAGATGAAAATAAAAAAACTTGATGAGATTACACATACAAATGTTCGTCAGTTATTAAAAAAGTTGAAATGGAATAAATACTATGAACATGTTCCATACATCACAAATATTTTGAATGGTATCAAACCACCCAATATGCCACAAGGGTTAGAAGAGCGTCTTCGTATAATGTTCAAGGATATACAAAAACCATTCGATGACAACTGCCCAAAGGATCGTAAAAACTTTTTGAGTTACTCGTATGTTCTTTACAAATTCTGTGAATTACTTAGTGAAGACACCTATCTAAAATACTTCCCACTCCTCAAATCAAAAGAAAAGTTATACCAACAAGATGTCATGTGGAAGAAAATATGTATAGACCTCCAATGGGAATACATACCAACAATCTAAAAAAGACGTGTGAGGTAGCTCATACGCTCGTCAACATTTCTTTTAGTGTACGATGATGATGTCTTGATATCGATGAGACGATAGAAATATTCGTCAGCCACACTGTTAGAATCTTCATTGTTTTCTCGGACAAATGTATTCATATTGTCTACAAACAATGCAACATTCTCGATATCGTACTCGTCGCATGCGAAGTCATTGATCGCAAAGATCCGAGCCATATCGAGAGGGAAGTGGGATCGGATTGAACTCTTACAGATCGGTTGTGTGATCTTGTAGACGGCATGTAAAAAGTTGATGAATAATTTCATCTTGTGTTCAACTTCATAGTCTGGTGTATCGTTATTCTTCTCGATATAAGTCCTCAGACTATTTGAATGGTAACGTCCAGCAGTTTTTGGGTTAGCACTGGTGAAAATATCGTAAATGTTCAACATGATGGTCACGTCAGCATGTCTTTCAGTGGGTGTGATTGCTTCAATCTCTTTCAGTTTTTCACTTCTTATATTCTGGATCATCATCATGACAGGGTGATCGTCATATGACCACGCAATTTCCGTCACACGAAGAGCATGCCCCATCTGTAAAGTTCTGAAATAGTCACGACGCTCAGCATCCGTAGGATTCTCGACAGTACATAATTGGATTTGAGTAATATCAAAGAAGTTTTGTTCGCGAATAGTCATGTCGGAATAGTAACGCCCGTTATACTTGAACTCATTGTTACGATACATCGATAATGTCGTAAGTCTTTGACGTCCATCCAACACTTCAGACTCGAACATACAAATGTTGTCGGGGTTAGTCGCTAAACTGATCGAAGGGATCGGGAAGGACTTGTCGACAATGGATGCGATCAATTTTTCTCTGTCCGCCATGGACCATACATCACCCCTCTGGTAAGGAGGTGAGAGATCGATGATCTTCTCATCAACTTGGAAAACCAGGTTGGAAATACAAACGTGACTGTAATTGAACTTGGGCATTGTGGATTCGATAGCCAAGAGCAAGAGATGGGATACTTAGGTTGTAACTTTACGGACTTCAATTTCACGATGAGGAAATGGTGGAAAATTTATCAAGTATGCAACTTTCAACCCGAGAAGTCGCAAATAATTGAGAGCCTGTAATTCTGCTTGATCGTTAAGGGTCTTGATTGTTTTAAATTCTAGAACAGTGTGAGACTCAACAATTATATCTGCTCGTAAATTTCCGATAACATGTCCCTCAAATAGAATAGGGACTATTCGTTCAGATTCATACAGTATAGAATGTTTTCGTAAAAGAACCTCCATCGCATTATGATACACTCGCTCACTATATCCTGGTCCTAAATCAGTGTATATTTGTTTGGCAAGAACATCTACTTCCATTATACACTGTACTCTTAGAACCTTTAATGTCTTATCTCGAGTAAATGGGGGATAATACAATTATAACGACCACGGATCTTTATAACTTCTTTGTTCACATACTCTACGAGTTCTAATAATAACTCACGAAGTTTCGAGTATTCTCTGGTATCTATCACAAACTGTCTGAGCATATCACCCGCTGTATCTATAAACATCTGGTGAATGTTTCGTATATCACGATTTTTTTCACGGAGTTTATCTCTTCGTTGTAATTCTCGTTTGAATCGAATTTCATCTAAATCATTCAACATGTAAGAAACCCTAAGCCACATATTATCATTATCGTAAATTTCGTCATAACGGTAATGCATATCTCGATTGTATTGAGATATAATCCGTCTAATATGGGTCATGAAACTGTTATATTTCAATTCATCAAAAGCTGGGACACCACCACATGGGATATCTCCGTGTTCACGACTCGTGAAATGTTTATTTTTGAACTCCATATAATGAGGATTATGTATCCGTCCAGTCTCTATACACCCAGATTCCCAACTAAATGCTGTGTGACAGTCGATGCACCACATCTGTGAACATCCATCAATCTTGTGGATCATTGTTCCACATTTTGGACACGGTTTAGTGTCCCTTTTCAATAATTTCATCGTCTTTACAGAATCGGGGTTACATTCATGCTCTTCATCTATCAACTCGTTACATTTTTCGCAGAATGTATTCTGACAAAGGCCACAATACCATTGATCATCTATAAATCCTTTACACCCTTCAAGTGGGCATTTCCGTATCAATTTGGGGTCATTATGGATCACATGGGTTCTTCTTCGTACATCCATGAGTTCACCGAATGTATCCTTCATTTCATTATTGAGTTCTTGTAAATCCGTTAGACTCGCACGTGCTTGCATGCTTATACCCTGTGATGTATATTGTGTATGTAGAACAAGCAATCTATTTCTCAAATGATCAACCTGACTGTTCAGTCTACGCATATGAAGTATTCTTTCGACTTCGGGTTGTGTCTCAGGCATACGCATCTTTTCACGATCGAATAGTATATGTTCCCGATGTTTTCGATATTCAGTATTCCTAAAATGTTTCGTACAAAACGTATCAACGAATTCACGATTCCATAGATTTTTACATTTCATACAATGAGTATCTTCAGTAGATGATATCAAATATGTCTGACAACAGGTCTTACATGCACACAAGTCACAAAAAGGACAGGAAACTTTTTTGTGAGTTGTCTTGTTATACTTTTCACAACATACATCACAGTTGTCCATTACATTACTTTAAGTAGTTTTCTTTAAACCAACCTTAAAACATTATAAACTACGAGTGATTATTTCGTTTTCAACATTTTTACGTATCTTTTCGAGTTCTTTCTTTGTCATGGCTTTTGTAACCAAGGACTTGTATACAGTGGCCCGAGGGTTTGTTAACTTTTGACGCTTCTTATTGATGAAGGATATAATACCCTTTTTGTTCATGTTTGTGACCGATTGATTTCTTAATACCTTCTTCATCGTCTCAGCTGACCTTTCCGCAGCGAGACGGATACTCATTTTTGATGCATTAGCCTTGGCCCTGGCTTTGGCGTCAGCATTGGCTTTAGCGTCAGCATTGGCCTTGGCTTTAGCGTCAGCATTGGCCCTGGCTTTGGCGTCAGCATTGGCTTTAGCGTCAGCATTGGCCTTGGCTTTAGCGTCAGCATTGGCTTTAGCGTCAGCATTGGCCTTGGCTTTAGCTTCAGCATTGGCCCTGGCTTTGGCGTCAGCATTTGCCTTGGCTTTGGCGTCAGCACTTGCCTTGGCTTTAGCGTCAGCATTGGCCTTGGCTTTAGCGTCAGCATTTGCCTTGGCTTTGGCGTCAGCACTTGCCTTGGCTTTAGCGTCAGCATTGTTAATCTTACGCTTCTTCTCTACACGATTACTCGCATTCACGAAAGAGTTGAGGATTTTACGTTTTTTTACAACTTCTTGTTTTTGCTTCTTCTCTACACGGTCACTGGCTTCAATAAATGAATTCAATGTCTTACGTTTTCGTGATGTATCTACCCTTTGTTTCTTATCTACACGATTACTGGCATTCACGAAAGAGTTGAGGATTTTTCGTTTCTTATTGTTATTTACGTTTTTACGAATTGCATTAAGATTGGCAGATGGTCTACCAACTTGATCCATGAATACTTTCTTGTTTTTATTAGAAAGTGGCTTCGTTTTGATATACTCCTTCAGATCACTCATCGTTATACGCTTCATAAGTATTTGTTCACTCTCGTTGACATTATCGATGGGGTTCATTACAACCGATGATAAAATCTTCTTCTGTGCTAGTTCGAATTTTACACTATTAGTCTTTGCTATTTCATTTCTCAGTTTGGTCTTTCTGTCGAATGTAGATTCTAAATTTTTCAGTGATTGAATGTTTTTTGCGGATCGGATATTCGCCAACCATTGTTGTTTCCAAATTGGTGTTTTAACTATTTTTTTAACTTTTTCAGATAATGACGTTTTCCTATTATTAACCTCTAATTGTTCTAATGTAGAAGACGCGTTAAAATTATTGTTATTATTTTTAGGTTTCGCACGTGCCTCTTTTATATTTTTCCCGGCTTCGATAGCAGCTGCGATCTTAGTTTTCTTTCCTTCTTCACGCCTTAAACGCTCCTTTTCCTTGATAGATTCAAGCTCGAGACGTCTTTTATTTTTATCTTCTTTTTCACTGATACGTGCATTTTCTTCTTTCTTAGCCTTTTCATTCATTTCTTTCTTCACCAGATCAGCCTTCTCCTTCATTTCTATTTTCGCTAAATCAGCCTTCTCATTCATTTCTATTTTCGCCAAATTAGCATTATCTTTTATTTTCTGTTTACGTTCACGGTTTTCATTAATGGCTCGATTTACATTTATTTTTTTGAGTTTAAGATTCATCTCAGCATTTCGTGCACGTTTTTTTTTCTGTGATCGTTCTTCAGCTTCTCGACGTTTTCGTTCTTGTATCTCTACGACTCGGGTAAGGTTATTTCCCTTTTGCTTTCTACGTATTTCTACATCTTCAATTTTCTTACGTCTTTCATCTTCCATTACTTGCTTTTTACGCTCTTCATCTTCAATTTTCTTACGTCTTTCATCTTCCTTTACTTGCTTTTTACGCTCTTCGTCTTCAATTTTCTTACGTCGTTCACCTTCTATGGCTTGCTTTTTACGCTCCTCGTCTTCACTTTTCTTACGTCGTTCATCTTCCCTAGCTTGCTTTTTACGCTCCTCGTCTTCAATTTTCTTACGTCGTTCATCTTCCCTGACTTGTTTTTTACGCTCTTCGTCTTCAATCTTATTACGTCTTTCACCCTCATTAGCTTGTTTTTTACGCTCTTCGTCTTCAATTCGTTCACGACGTTTATCTTCTTTCTCTAATTTTAATCTTGTTTTAGAATCGAATTGTCTTCTGTATTTTTCTCTCTCTTTTCGTTCCGTTTCGATTCGTTTATCCTCTTTCTTCTTATTTTCAAGTGTCTGTTTCCTTTCTCTTTCGATAAGTCCTTCATCCTTCTTATTATTTTCAAGTACCCGTTTCCTTTCTCTTTCGACACGTCCTTCCTCTTTCTTCTTATTTTCAAGTGCCTGTTTCCTTTCTCTTTCGATAAGTCCTTCCTCTTTCTTCTTATTTTCAAGAGTTTGTTTCCTTTCTCTTTCGACACGTCCTTCTTCCTTCTTCTTATTTTCAAGAGTTTGTTTCCTTTCTCTCTCTATACGTTCTTCATCCTTCCTCTTATTATCCAATCGTTCTTTTTCTTTCTTTTGTTTATTTTCAATGGAATTTTTTTCAACGGATTGACGACGTCTCACTTCTCTTTGTTCCTGGTTTTGTATGAGTTTATTTGTTTTGATATTACTTATAACATTGATCTTTGTTGTAGTACTAATCTGTTTATTCTTTTGATTGATGATATTATTTTTTTTATTAATGACGGTATTTTCTTTTTTGATGCGGTTTATATTTTCATTCTCCTTTTTTTCCTCTTCTTCTTTATTTTCTTTGTTTTTCTTTTCCTTGTTGAGATTTTCCTGTTCTTTCTTGATACGATTTTCTTGTTCTTTAGCCTTATTATTATTTTCATTTTTCTGTTTTTGACGGTTATTTTCATTTTTCTGTTCGATAAAGTTCAATAAATTTTTAGAATTATTTGATTTTTCTTGGATTTGATTAATGACAGATCGCCTTTCGGTATAATTTACCATTGGTTTTTTATAGGCATCCACGATGAAGGTTGGTGTGGATTTAAAAAATAAACTTGGTTTCCGTTCTTTGGTTATGAATTGGGGAGCCTTTGTATTTTTGAATAGGTTTTCAGGGAACACTGGCTTCGAGTTGGATCTATTATTCACGTTCTGATTCACGTTCTGGTTCATGATCTGGTTCACATTCTGATTCAAGTTCTGGTTCACGTTCTGGTTCATGATCTGATTCAAGTTCTGATTCGAGTTCTGGTTCACGTTCTGGTTCATGTTCTGGTTCATGTTCTGGTTCATGTTCTGGTTCATGTTCTGGTTCATGTTCTGGTTCACGTTCTGGTTCATGATCTGATTCAAGTTCCGATTTATGTTCGTGTTCGTAACTTTAGTGATAGTTCGTTTCTTACCTATTTGGATTGGTTCTCTAATACCCATCGTAATTAAACGATTACCGATTCTTTCCTTCAATTCATTTTTTGATAAGTTTTCAACCTTTGTGATATCTACCTTTCTTGCTATGCGTTCGAGATCTTTTCTCAAAACGGACGACGAGAAGAAAATATCATAGTCTCTCTGTGTAAGAGGTGATCGTTTATCGAGTAGGTAGGTTCGATCACGTGTCATGACAAGTGGTGGGAGGGGGAGCTTACCAGATTCTATATGAGCATATGCATCACATAGTTCTTCCCTGGAAAGTTTGATATCAACACCGGTGTTGACCTTTAAAAACTTCTTCAAGTTCTCAGTATTAATGGAAGGGTTACATACAGTCTCCATATTAATATTGAGATACATTATTTTTTTTGACTATACCCAATATTCATGAGTATAACCTTTTCTTCATATGTCATATTAAAATCAAAAATACCCGCGTCACCAACGTCGATCGGTATCATTACACATTTCTCTTCGTAGTTCGTTCTATTTTTCAATGTCGAACGTATCAGGGATTCTAAAAAATCTTTTGGGTTATCTATTGTTTCTTTAAAAATATCATCCATGACCAATTTAACGCATGTAACTTCATGAGGTTTCTTACCAATAAACGGGTTCATCGGATATTCTTCAACGGTTCCACCATCTACGTAAGTCTTCCCTTGATACTCCGACGATGCGAAAATTAATGGTATAGCTATACTCATACATACTGCGTCTATAACCTTCATGTCAGGATGTGTATCCACAGAGAAATATTCAGTTTTGGACGTGTTCAGACAAAAGGCTGAAACATAAATCTTCTTCTTCAATTCTCGAAATGTTGGGTCACACCCACATATATCAACGAGTTTATCTCGTATCGGTTCTATTTCAACAAAGCCAAATTTGTTAAAGAAGGTTCCGATGTTTAATTTAACAAAATCAGAGAGATCAACATTCAAAGAAATTTCTATCATATCATCAATGGACATATCGATAGCCCAAAAAAGAGCCAAGATTGATCCTGCTGAAGATCCAGATATTTCCTTGACAGTACCCAAACTTTCTTCCATGGATTTGAGACGCCCCAAAAAGGCATAAATACCCATTGAGGCTGGTCCGAGTACAAGATACTTCATTCTCCTATTTAATAGAAAGTAGGAAATTGCTTGCGAAGTAACGCGAAAACGGTCGCGAAGACAACCGTGTGCGTCAACGCAGCTGCGACACTGGTCTGGCCACTCGCGAAGACACCACCCGATCCAGGGGGTAACGAAAGAAGCATACCGGGGCTGAGTGCGAGGAACAGAGTCGTCGTGACGAGCAGATCCGTCTTGGTCAGTACGAGACCGAGAGCACGTGCGATCAACGAATAAACGAGGAAGAACACGAGAGCGTGGAATGCGACGGCCATTTGTCCGGTCTGGCCGTTCATAAATTTGACGCTGCGACCCGACGTGGTGAGGAGTACGCCGGGGCTGAGTGCCAAAAAAAGAGCGGCGGGGATAGCGACCTTCTGGGAAGTAAGTTCGGGAAGCATGGTTGTTTAATGTATACTCATATAATTTTTGGCAAAATACATGAAATGATCAAAGGTTACACCACGCATAATCTCCTGATGAAGACCATTATCATTGATGATACGCCTGACATTTTTCCATACATGAATGAGACGTTCTTCATACCATATCGTATCCTCTTCGCACCCAAAAGTGATACGTTCGTGATATGGATCATGTTCTGTGTAACATAATTCAACAAAATCACATAACTCCCCTGTGTGTTCAATCTCTGCATCATACAATAATGTCCTGATGGTATCCCATAGCATTGCTAATTCATCTGAATATTCAACTTCCCAGTCTTCAATATTCAGAGGAGTGATGTCGTGACCGTCATCATCATCCCCACTTGCGTAGGAATCGAGGTCGACGGTCGCTTCGTATACGTATTGGCTCCAAACCATATTTTTCTTATTTACTTATCTTCTTTATCCTTTATACCTGTGACAGCAAGAGAGACAGATTCCTTTATTACAAGATTATCTTGGATCGCATTCATTGCCCCCTCAACTTGAGCTTCATTTCCACCAAAAAACAACTCGAGACCAGTTCTAACTGTATCCTTTGTCATACCCGCTTTCCTGTTTGATGTACGAATAGAAATCTTACCCTTACGGAGATTGATCGTGTCGATGCCCTGGGTGAGCATATTCTTTTTGATAGTCTCTTTGAGTTGTTTTTCAGCCAAGTTCAACACTTTGATGTCGGATTTCGCCTCCTTCAACTGTTTAGAGAGTTCAACCAATTTGGCTACATTCGCAGACAGATCACTTGTGATATCAGTCATTTAACTTTTTATAGTTATTAATCTTTAAGCACAGAGACCACGTTGCATGAGATCAGGGGTAATCGTGGAGTTGTTCCACACGAAGACATTCTTGGGGACGGGGGGTTCTGAACGGATCTGCTGATTCGCGTTGCGGAGGGCACCACCAACAGTTTCGGGCATGCCTACTTGTTGACGGGGTTCGAGGAAGTTCTGGCCCTTGAGGATATCCTCAGGGGCGAACTCACCGAAGTCGTCCTGGGACGCAACCTCACGGGGGAGAAGAGAGGACGCGAGACCGGTACCTTTCTTCATGGCGAGCTTTTCGGGAGCCTGCTCGACGGGAGCATACATACGCTCCTTGATACTGTAGGTAGAGGTTGTTTTGTTCATGTTGAACATAAGGTACACGACCACGGCGATCGCAACCAACATGACAACATTACGCATGGCGAGAGCCTTCTTCATTTTATATAAGTCTACAATTTTTTTTTACTGGTCATCCTCAATTGCGTATTCGTCTGGGTATTCATCATCGACTTTGACCTCAGGTACCGGTTCAGGTTCGGACTCGGGTTCGGCGACTGGGTGAACCTTCACCTGGACAACATTCCATACTGGACCAAATGCTTTCTTGGCAAACCATAGACCAGCGAATTCAATAAGTCCGGTACATTCCGATGATGCGGCGAGATCACCAACATCGATAACAGTCTTATCGGCATCGAAAATTTTAGTAGCCTTGATGACATCAGTGGTCACCTGGGTATCCAGTAGACTTTTCGTATACGCTCGCTCAAGAGTAGCATCACCAACTTTCTTACCGAACCATTCTTCGGCGTTGCGTTTGGCGGCTTGGATGTTTTCATCATCGATGGTCTGAACCTTCGAGACATCATCTAAGATGAAAGAGATTTCACCATCGTCATGGGTCGCTTTTCCCTTCACCTGAACAAAACACTTCTTCTTCTCATCGGTATATGCCCTGACAACATAGAGACCCTCATCATTCTTGAGAGGTTTGGAATAGAACATATTATATACTACTTAATTGCATCATTTCTTTAACCCAACTACTGGTATAAGTGCTGACTGTTTCAATATCGATTTAGAAATCCATTTGTCACGGGTAGGTTTATATCCGTAAAGTGGGGGGTTCTCGAGTACATTATCAGAAACGCTCCTGATGTTTATGGGCCTCAAACTGTACTGATTACCGATATAGGAAGAATTCTTATTTTCAACCCATTTCATAGTATTTGTGTTAAATCTCATATTCCCGTTTGTCCTGGCGAACCCCGAAACATTCAGATCATTTGAGGATGTTTTGACACCATATAACAACCTCTTGGAGAGTGCATCAATAGAGGGTTTTGATGTATATTTTTCATATGTTTTTGCGTTAATTTTAGAAACGGATGTCATGTTTACTTGTCCATCAAGTTTGACGATTCGTTTTGGTGTATATTGTGGTGCTTGAGCCTTTCTGAATAATTTTTCAAAGTTATTTGACGAATTTGAAGTCCCTGTCAACATTTTAGTGAGACCTAACAGACGTTGTTTATCTTTGATTTTCTTTTCGGGGCGAAGACCTAATTTCTGCATGAGATAGATATCATCGACGAGAAACTTTTTACCCGCTACGTAAATGTTCTTATCGGTCACCAACTTGTTAGAATGGCGATTCATGTAGGTGAGTCCACTGCGTCTCGTATCGATCACTTCATACCCAAATTCTCCTGGACGCATCAATGGTATATCGAGAAACCCACCTAATACACGTTCTTCTATTTTACCACTTTCTATCGAGAAGGATCTAATGTTAAGGTCGAGAGCGAATAATTCAACATCGATGAGAACATCACTCTGTGAGATGTTAGGACCTTGTGATTCCTTCTTCTTCTTGATGAGTGTATATCTTCGAGTTACCAATGGAACTTTATTTGATGGTTTGAAACCAATAAACCTGGCCAGTTTCATGTTAGTAGTTAATCGTGTTCGAACAATCTCTTGAACCTTTGTACATATTTCACCGAGTTTATCCCACAATATCAGTTTCATACCTTGAAGCTTCCCGAAATATTTGCTATCATAGGGTATTCTAGGAGCAAATTTAGTATCGATATCACTCGTCACGATTCGATCACCCTTTTCAACATAATAATTATAGGCTTCACCACCGGAGATGATGACATCACCCATGGGTTGCATATACTTTGTGATTTCACTTACCATTTTGAGAATGATATCTCTCGATAGGTCGGTTACAAAGGCGTACAACATCTTCTCGAATGATTCCTTTTTGTGTACACGTAAGACTCTTGATCGAAAAGACCGAACATCATCACGTTGATAATATTTTTCCAATATAGGATCGTCAAAAAAGAGATTCTTTTTCATGAACTTTTGTAAAATAGTTTCACTATAAACATACGTATCCATATTATAATCTACATATATAAAAATGAACTGTAAGAAAGATTCATGCCTGACTACTGAGACCTGTAGATGTTACGCTCTCCTGAGTGAAAATAATCCACGAGGGAAGCAGATGTGTGGGTATAAACGTGGTGACAGTGTATTCATGTGTGACCCAGGTTGCTGTGACGGTGGGTGTCCAGGACAATGCTCCGGGGTATCACCTCGTGAACCATACGCCATCGTTGATAAGTTTTCTTCCACTGAAATAGACAATCGACGCATATTAATGTGGATTGGTATCATTCTATGTGTATTACTACTCGCGAGTACAATTGCCCTATTTTAAACACTTAAAGAGTTGAAACCTAAGTTATATATAATGTCTCTTGAAACCATTACTATTGACCTTACTGCCATTCGTTCCGAACTGAAGTCCCTCACTAAGATTGTTCGTAAAATCAAGGCGAAACAGGAGGATCCCGACGGTGAAAAGGCTAAGAAGCGTGCCGAAAACAACGGATTCAACCGTAAGCAAAAGGTGACTGACAAACTTCGTTCTTTCCTTGGTCTCAAGAAGACTGAACTCATCTCCCGGAGTGAAGTCACCAAGGCGATCAACAAGTACATCACCGAAAAGGGTCTCAAGCACCCCGAAAACGGTCGCGTTCTTGTTATGGACGATAAGCTTAGGGATCTTCTTCAACCCGGCGACACACAAGTCACTTACCTTAACCTCCAGAAGTTCCTTAGCCCCCACTACATTAAGGAGGATAAAGCGTAAACACATATTTAATTAAATGAACCTCCAACAATCCAAATTAGAGGACCTTATTGGTACAAAGATTAATAACTTATCTTTGTACCAGAAAGCTTTTACGCATAAATCTGCTATCAAGGAACATGATACTCTGAACGAATCTTTCGAGACGTTGGAGTTTATGGGTGATTCAGTATTGGGATTTGTGATTACTAAATTTTTATTTGACAGACACGAAAGTAGACAGGAAGGGTTTTTAACTAAAGCCCGAACGAAATTAGTCAGAAGTGAGACCCTCGCCGCTATTGCTTCTAAATTAGGACTTCATGACTGGGTCTTAATGGATGAAAAGGGTATGCGAAATGGATGGAATCATAATCCTAAAATTATGGAAGATGTATTTGAAGCTCTCGTCGGGGCAATTTATTTAGATCTTGGCCTCGCACATGCAAAGCAATTTATTTTACGTATATACGAAGATCCTAAATTCATTGATCTAAAGTCGATCATGATTGATGATAATTTCAAAGATCATTTGATGCGATACTGTCAGACAAATGGTCTCACGTTGCCGGATTATAGGGTGATAACACATGACAATGGTGTGTTCATGATTGATGTTTACGTCGACGATACATTTCTTGGTAGGGGGTGTGCGAAAAGTAAAAAACAGGCTGAGCAGTACGCCGCACAATCATATTTTTACCCACCAAATAGGTTAAAAGGGTCACACTATTAATGAATAACATGCACCCCAATGTCAAAGCAGCTTTAGAAAGAGAGTATGCCGCACAGAAATCTGAGGAGTGGCTCGCCCTCCGTGGAAAGATGTTGACAGCGAGTGATGCCGCGACAGCTATCGGTAAGAATAAATATGAAACACCTGCAGGTCTTTTATTGAAGAAATGTGGCCTCGGTGAAAAATTCATGGGTAACGATGCGACTCGTCATGGTGAAAAATACGAAGATGAAGCTCGAATCCTTTACGAAGAACGTCATGGTGAAGTTGTACACGAATTGGGATTATGTCCACACCCGGTTGAAGACTGGCTCGGTGGAAGTCCCGATGGTGTGACTGAATCTGGAAAACTCGTAGAAATTAAATGTCCTCCACAACGCAAAATCATCCCGGGTGAAGTACCTGAACATTACATGCCACAGCTTCAACTCTGTATGGAGATTTTAGATCTTGAAACAGCTGACTTTATTCAATATAAACCTGCGGAAACAAACTGGCCCCTCCCGGAGGAATTTGATGTCGTCAACGTACCCCGTGACCGAGATTGGTGGAAGACTTATCTACCAGTGATGCGTGAGTTTTGGGATAAGGTTCTCTATTACAGAGAACATATCGATGAATTACCTAAACCCAAAGAGAAGAAACCTCGAAAGAAGAGGGAGGAAAAACCTGTCGAGTGTGAAATCATGGAAATGTCGGAAGATGACTGCCTAAGTGACTGGTAAATATGTCAAAACCAAAAATGATTGAACAACTCTATAACAATGCAAAGTCTCTTCTTGCTGCTAGGCTGTACGCACCCTATCAGCAAGAAGGTGTCATGTGGATGTTGACTATGGAAAACAACATCGGTAAACCGAAAGGTGGATTTTTATGTGATGAAATGGGTCTGGGTAAGACTGTCCAACTGATTGCGACTATCTTGGGAAACAAGAAGCGGAAGACATTGATTGTCGTACCAAAATCGATCGTGTCGCAATGGGTCGACGAGATTACCAAGTTTGCTCCATCATTACGTTGTAAGGCATGGGATGGACCCGCTCGTGATTCGACGAATATCAACTTTGTGGATGTCGTCGTTGCACCGTATTCCGTGGTGAAGATGGGATCCCGTCTTCATGGGATACATTGGGACCGTATCATTCTTGATGAAGCCCATGAGATTCGAAACCGAAACTCGAAGATCTTCAAGACGGTGAATGCTCTTAAATCCGACATTCGATGGGCTGTTACGGGTACTCCTGTTTTTAACTCGATGAACGATTTTGTTTCGTTATGTGAATTTGTCGGTATCCCCCGTGCACTGGTACAGGGAATGTCGAATAAAGTGAAGGATATTTACATCCTCCGACGCACGAAAAAGGATCTCAATATGATTGACATCCCAGAGTGTCACTTTGAAAACGTCGAACTCGAGATGTACAGAGAAGAGCGACGTCTATATGAATATGTTTTTGAGGATGCTCAAGAAACAGTGAGGGAGATTTTCAAGACGACAACCAATATCAGTGCGAAAAACATGGAACTCCTTGAGTGTCTACTTCGGGCGAGACAGTGCTGCATCTGGCCACAGATGTACTACAACGGTGTGGCTAAGAAATGTGAGACAGAACCAGAGACGTGGGTTGGTGGTTCGAGGAAGATGGATACTTTATTTCGAATGATTGAAGGACACCCAGATGAAAAAGCATTAGTCTTTTGTCAGTTTACAGGTGAGATGAATCATATTCAAAAAAACATCAAGGGACCGGTATTCAGGATTGATGGTTCGGTTTCAAAAGAAGGTCGTATCGACCAAATGCGTATATTCAAGAAGGCCCCGAGTAACGCAGTACTCATCATCCAGATCAAATCTGGTGGTACAGGATTGAACCTCCAAGAGGCTACACGTGTGTATATCACAGCACCTTCATGGAATCCCGCGACGGAACTTCAGGCCGTTGGACGTAGTCATCGAAGTGGTCAGACAAAGACTGTATATGTAAAAAAACTCGTATATGAAAAAACAGTTGAGGAAGACATGATGGCACTCCAGGGTCACAAGTCTACAATTTGCGCCGAAGTATTACATGACAAACGCCTCGAGGATCAGATCCCAGTGAAGGAACGAAAAAGTTCGATTTCAATTCTGGACATCAAGAAAATTTTCCGTGCGTAATATAAATGATGAAGAACATTGGTAGCCGAGCTGAAGTGTTCCATGGTGCTGCTGTCAAGACCCCCGGTGGTCTCAAGAAGAAAGAATTGGTGCAAGACACTGATGGACGTATCAAGAGTAAGGCTGCGTCAGCGGCTGCTCTTGACCGTGTGAAGCGTGAGGGTAAGAAGGCGATGACGAATGTCTTCAAGCCCGTGAAGAAGGGTTTCAAGCTTCAACCTAAGGTGGGTACGAAGGATTATGAGAAGAAAATAAAAAAGATGTAATAAGTAACAATGACATTGACATTATGGAATGAATCCGTACGAATGGCGAAGATCAAGGCGGGGATGAATCCCAAGTCATTCGTACGGCTCCAGGGTAAATTATTAAAAAACGCTCAAGCGATTTATCATATATTATTGCTCAATCGTCGAGCATGATTTGAAATCCTTTCAAACGCTGAATATCAGATACCATCATCTGATACAATTTCCAAGTACAACCAAACTTTTTATTCATGAAGTATACGCTATTAAGTTCAACGATAGCCGAACCTGTAGTTCGTGAATGAAGGCCATCCTCGGCCACACAACGAATATCCTTCTTTTCTTGATCGTAAATAAACGGTTTAATTTTACCTTCAAAGTCAGTGTCTACCTTTACACGGAACTTTGGTTCACGCCCAGGTGTTTCCTTGATGTTTGAATTGAAGAGTGGACGGAGTTCTTCGTAGGTCATATTCTTCCCAAAAATATCTTGACTTTGTTCCGCAACCCTATTGATAATCTTATCTTCAATCTCTCGAAGTACATCGTAGCACTTCTTAATAATACCATCACTTTCATCGAATCCTCTCATAGAGAAGTCAACATTCCACTTCTTGTTCCCAATCTCTGGGGTAAATCCAGAAATGCCGAAGGGCATATACATTTTGGGAATCTGGAGACGAACAGGTTCACCATTTTGTGTAGAAAGAACAATCTTTCTGTTATTATAGTCAGCAATCTTAATATCGTTAATAACTTGGTCAAATTTGATCACCATGGTATATCTTATTGTACTCCGTAAACTTTAAGCAGAACATGCAACACAGTCTGGTTCGAGACTGAACTGGATAGGGCGAGCCTTTGCCTTGGATCGGAGGTAATACATACCCGTCTTGAGACCTGATTTCCATGCGTACATATGCATCGAGGATAACTTTGACATTGTGGGACTCTCCATGAAAAGATTCATAGACTGTGACTGATCGATGAAACGACCACGGTCGGCAGCCATATCGATGATACATTTCTGACTAATCTCCCATACAGTCTTATAAAGTTTCTTGATGTCATCGGGGATATCCATGATACTCTGGATGGAGCCACCCGCCTTGACCATGAGATCTTTCATCTCTTTGGACCAAAGACCAACCCTCTTCAGATCTTCGACAAGATGTTTATTGACAACTACAAACTCACCCGCCAATGTTCGTCGGAGGTAAATGTTAGTCGTGTACGGTTCGAAACACTCGTTGTTGCCTAAAATCTGGGCAGTCGAAGCGGTAGGCATGGGTGCCATGAGTAGACTATTTCTGATACCCTTCGTCATGATACGCTTACGCATTTCATCCCAGTCGTAACGCCCGCTGAACTTAGTCTCACCCTCCCACATATCTGGTTGTAGGATACCCTTGGACGCTGGAGATCCTTCGAAACTTTCGTATGGACCCTCCACTTCTGCGAGTTCGGAGGAAGATTCCAACGCGGCGTGATACATTGTCTCGAAGATGTGCGCGTTCATGAGACGAGATTCTTCACAGTCAAATGGTAAACCACATAGGTTAAACACATCGGCGAGACCCTGTACACCCATACCAATGGGTCTATGTTTCATGTTAGAACGCCGGGCAGTCTCGACGGGGTAAAAGTTGCGATCAATGACGCGGTTCAAGTTTTTAGTGACGATTTTGGTAATCTTGTGAAGTTTTTCGTAGTCGAATGTTTTGGTTTCTCTGTTCACATACTTGGGGAGAGCGATCGATGCGAGATTACACACGGATGTTTCATCCTTGTCGGTATATTCCAAAATTTCTGTACAATTCCCAGTGAGAATACCGTTAAACACACCACGATGTTTGAGTGGTTCATTGAAACAGAAAGTGTCTGCGGTGTCTCCCAGGTCTTCAACGGAAACAATCTTCTCAAAGTGAAGTGCTTGACGATTTGGTTGTTGTTCAGTGGTAAGGTTCAGACGCTTCGTTTGCAGACCAAGAGTCTTCAGAAGTTCAACTCCACCACTGGGAATCAGAAGACGCCAGAGCTTTTTACATTTGTATCGACCACCGGGCATATCAATTTCTCGTTCCTTATGCCCCAGGTTGATGCGAGAATTCACACCCATAGTTTGAAGCATCAGTAGAACATCTCGTATGAAATCGTAGTGGTGGAGTTGAACTTCTGAAGACTCTTGGTGTTTCAGGACACATCCATCACCATCCATGAAACCAGCCAACCACTCGAGTTTTGTCTCAAGTGAATAATTCATAGGTACGACATATTTATCATCAATATCTTTTGGAAGACGAAGACGAATTCTCTTACACACATCATTTGCGGAAGCATAATCATAATCAGTGAACTTTATGAGACTCTTCTTCTCGTGATAGAGATCAAGCCATTTTTGTTCAGAATGAGAATTGGCTTGACACGTGCCATCATTTTCGTATTCTTTTTCGTTCAACTGGTGACGCATACAGAGGCCATTTTCTTTCGCCGTATAAGAACATCTCTTTGGGTCACCTGACGAGGAGGTCGTTCCATCGGCACAAAAGAGGCCATGGGTGTATGCATATTTCATAGTCTTTTCATTGGATTTGATGACAGGGAGAGAGTGTTTAATAATTTTCATATTTTTTTCGAGATGTTGTGCTTCGATGGGTGCATCGTGACCGACGACCCAGAACTTGTGGTAAGGGGTGCATCGAATCGAGAGACCCTTACTCGTGTTGACCGTGAGAAGTTTCTGGTTCTCACCCGTTTGAAGAACGGTGACTTTTGAAAACTCATCGCCGTTCCAGACCTGTACTTCTTGGTCCTTGAGTTCTGAAATAGTATGCTGTCCTTCACTGGTGATAATCTTAGTCTCGGGTGCGACACATAAATTTGAACTCTTAATGACACCGAGATTCTTTTGGTTCGATTTGGCGTTGCACGCATCCTTGTAGAGCATGTAGGGTGTCCCAGTCTCAGATTGAGACTTCAAGATTGCCTTCCAGACTTCAGTCGCTGGGATCGTCGCATTTGCGAGACCTTCTTCTTCGTACCTGGTGTAAAGTGTTTCAAACTCTTCACCGTAGCAATCAGATAGACCTTTAGCAGTATCGGGACAGAACAATGACCAGTTACCACCCTCCTCTACACGCTTCATGAAGAGATCAGGAATCCACAGAGCTGAAAAAAGATCGCGACATCTCGATTCTTCATCGCCCTGGTTGAGACGGAGTTCCAGGAAATCCATGATGTCAGCATGCCATGGTTCGAGATACACCGCGATGGATCCCTTACGTCTCCCTGCCTGATTCACGTAACGAGCAGTAGAGTTGAAAACGCGGAGCATTGGGATGATACCATCAGATTGACCGTTGGTTCCACGAATACGAGACTTGTTGGATCTCACGTTATGAATATGCATACCGATACCACCAGCCCATTTACTGATTTGAGCACATTCGGTTAGGGTTCCATAGATACCATCGATAGAGTCATCCTTGTTTGCGATCAGGAAGCATGAACTCATTTGGGGTCGAGGCGTACCAGCATTGAAGAGGGTTGGTGTGGCATGGATGAACAGTCCCTGTGACATCATGTCATACGTTTCGATGACAGCTGGGATATCTTTACCATGAATACCGATAGATACACGCATGAACATGTATTGTGGTGTCTCCATTACCTTACCTTCACTTCTCTGAAGATAACTCTTTTCGAGTGTCTTCAGACCAAAATACCCGAAATCGAAATCGCGTTCTTTTTTGATATGATCCTTCACCTGTGTGGCGACTTCAACTATTTCATTCGTGACGATACCCGCGGTTGCGAGTTTCTTCATGGCAACCTGAAACGTGTTGGGGGCATTCTTCTGAATGTTACTGGCGACAATACGGGTAGCGAGAACTTCGTAGTCGGGATCTGATGTAATCATACCGATACAAATTTCTGCTGACAGTGTGTCAATTTCGTGAGTGGTGATACCGTCGTACATGGAAGAGAAAACTTGCTGGGCAACCTTTGTAGAATCAACATTCTCAGAGAGATTATCCGTGAGTGTTGAAATCCTACTGGTGACCTTGTCAAATTTCATATCTTCAATACGACCGGAACGTTTAGTAACCCTCATTATCTAAGATACCTATATTATTTTTAACTTACTTGAAATCGCGACTACGGACGGGGACGGCACCAGCAACCTCCTTACGGCGGTCAGACTGTAAAAGGTAAGTGTTGGTGTAAAAGGGACCTACTTCACCTGGGGGAGTGATGGGAGGGTAAGAACCAACGAAACATTCACCACTCTTGCACACAGGCTCTGGGTAGGTATTGTTGATCGTGGGAGTATAGGCTTCGTCAAAGTCGGCAAACTTCATCGTTTAATATTTACGAATAGTTTTTTTTTCGGGGTATATATAAAATGGAAGTCAGATCTATTCAACAGTGTTCGACTCCCCTGAACACATTGTTCTTTTCTGAATTCAATACCAACCTTTTACAAAGAGGTATCCGTCAGGCTTTCAAGAATAAAACGGGAATCTCGATCGATTACCAAAACCCAGACGACCTTTTCGCCATTATGCGTGTGGTCTTCATCAACAACTCTGGTGATCATCATAATCGTGTACAGGCTCAGGTGAAAACCTTGAATGATATCGTGATTCAAACCGCCTTGACCCAGATCCAGACTGGTGTCGCCCAGTACATAGGCTACGTCCAGGATATTGAAACAGTCGCTCGCCCAATTGATAGACCCATCAACACAAGTACGATGGGTAAAAAAATACCTAAGTCGAATCAAATAGGTATGTAAATTATGGATATTCTTCTAGGGGCAGTGAATTTACTTTACCTGTCACAGAAACGCGTAAATGCGTCTACTGCCAAACGAGGCTACAGTGAAGAGCATTGGGTAGCCTCTTTCATTGAGAATGGTTTTAGAATTAATGAAGATCGGAAAAGTAAAGTGGACTTGACCAATGATACGATCAATATACAAGTGAAGAAAAGTAAAGTTGGACAGTTTCAGCAAGTTTCGAGAGGTACCGTTGATAATCTCGTTAAAGCAATACCTGGTCTCGAGGCTATATCCGATTTACTAAAGGAGCGTTGTGAACAGAAGAAATATTTTAGTCCGTTGATACTTGAAACACTCAACACAACAAAAAGAATTATATTGGAACACACCCTTCTTGGATATGGTGAATTGAAACCTGATCTATTATGTGTCACTGAATGGGATAAGAAGGATTCAAAGCGAACGAAGATTATGTTTGTAGCTATAAAAGATGTGATAGATTCACTGATGCGATATGATTTCTCTATCAGGGAATCGATGACTGTTGTGCAACTTGGTCCATCCTTCACGTTTCAACGAAAAGGTGGCGACGGTGGTCGAAAAAGTGCTAATGATATTCAATTTAAAATTGTACCATCTCTATTGGATGTTAAATATCCTGTAGTAATTCATCTAGAACATTGACGACGATGCTATTACCGACATAAAATAACATGTTATCTTTGAGTCCATAGAGATACTGTGGACTAAAACCCGACATTTGGAGTGCCTCTTTGATGGTAAGTTTTCTAATCTTCCCATCAATCTCGTACAGTCCTGTTTTCGATCCCGGACCACCCGATGATGCACATATGGTTGGTCCATAGTCATCAATCGAATATACTCGTTCACCTTGACGTCCACCCTTCCCGGTTTTCTTATTTATGAGTGTATATTTCATCCGTCCCTTGGCGGGTTGGAGAATATATTTTCCTTCGTAGTCGAAGAAGGTTGTCACTGTATGATCGATGATAGTTGACACTGGTGTGATTGGTTTGTTGACCGATCTGAATGTATACTTGGTATCCTTATCGCATATGATGTATATACGTTGTCTCGATTGTGGAGATCCATAATTTTTAGAATCTAAAACTTTGTAAGATACTTTATATCCTCGATCTTCCAACGATGAAATAATAATTTTGAATGTTTCCCCATTATGAATGGTGTGTAAATTTTTTACATTTTCTAAAATAATCTTTTGTGGTGATTTAACATCGATGATATCTAATATTTTATAAAAAAGATTTCCCTTTAGTTTATCTTGGAATCCTTCCTTTTTCCCGGCGATACTAAAAGGTTGGCAGGGAAACCCGGCACAAAAGATATCGAAATCTGGCATGGATTCTATATCGATCGCGTTTATATCACCATGTGGTTCAATCCCATGGTTTTTATGGTAAATCTTACGCACCTTTTCATCGATGTCACATGCAAATACACATTGATAGTCGTCACCTAACTTGTCGAATGCGGTATGGAATGCACCCAGACCACAAAAAAAGTCTGCATATCTTTTACCGGTCATGTTCTTTTTACTATGGTATCCTTAAAGTATATTAAAGTTGGGACACAACTATACAGTAAGAATGAGTCTGAACTACTACAAATGCGAGACTGAAAAAGTTTGCAAATTGAAGGGTTGGGATAAAGTTAATGTAGACACCGTGTGGTTACTTCTCACAGAAGAATTTGGTGAACTCGCGTCTGCGATCCGACAGTATAAAAAGAAATATAAGAAGATGAATTTGAAAAAAGAGCGTGGGACCGACGTCATGATGGAGATGGGTGATGTGTTCAGTTACCTATTCCAGCTGGCACATATGTTGAATGTCGATTTGGATAAGATGTGGATAGAGCATAAACAAAAAGTCAAGACAAAAAATTATAATGTAGCATAATATCAAGATGAGTGTTCAGATGCTCGATGACGACGCGTCTATAAATCGTATCAACCCGTTTGTTCATTCAGGCCCAGGGGCTGTACGTCGCGTTGAAAAGTTTTCTACGTTCAAATACCCCGAGGAAAAAGATGCCCAGTTCGAGATGGAAGAAGAGGGTCCCATGTACTCGGGTGGTATGTTGATAGGTGCCCCACAACAACCTACTTTGTGTCCGATGTCTAGACCCTTATATCCCCAGAGGAATATAGACATAGGATTTACAAATTATAAAGTTAATAAGATTTTGGTGGAAAAGGTTCGCGGGAAGAGGGTGTTTCCTAGATGGATGCTCATTGTGGCAATCCTTACAGTTCTAGCTCTATTAATTTCAAGACGCTGAAGAACCGTTCAAGACGGTTGATATTCGTACAACGTTCGATTACATCGGGTAAGATATCTTTGCAGAAGGTTCCAACAAACTCCATCTGCCAAGAGCATCTTTTGTTAACATAGGGTGGAGTGAAGGTGGGGTCCAAGATTTTTACACTGTTCATGATACGAATCTGTGTACTAACAGTATTGAATGTGTATTCCATGATATTTTCTAACATGATGGAAGCCATCTTCTGACGAGTTTCTACAGTCTTTTCAATCATAGTATCGATAAATTTCTCGTAGCGAACACCTCGTGTCTTGGAAATGATTTGTGTCCATTCACCAATTGGTTTGGCATCAAGGTAATCGATAAAGGTTTTGTATCCTTCATCACTGATATATTTCGAGTATAGAATTTCAATGTAGGAACGATCTTCTTCGACATCATATATGACGTGAGCAGATTTAAGGATAGAAGTCATAAAATAAAAAGCATTGATTTCTTTAACCTAAGTAAACAATCTTTAAAGTCATTGTTATACATCAAATGTACAACGCAGTTGCAAATAATACGTTCTCGTATCTCCTGACTCTGGATGAGTTCAGGGATACATTTCCAGAGGACAAGATGCCTTCTTGGGTAAAGATCACGACCATCACAATGATTTCTGGCTTTAGCGAAGAAGTAAAGATTGACATCGAGAAAGTAAAGTCTTTATTTGCCGAGCCGGATGAAAAGATGCGAGCGTTCCAATCTAAATTACCTTTTGAATGGAATCTCAAGACGTCCACGACATTTTACAATCAAGTAACCTTGACCTATATGGATACCTACAGCACCAAGTCTATGAAGATTTTCCCCAATGGGAGTATTCAAGTCGCTGGTTGCTCAGACCTATTCGACTGTCAACGTGTGATAACTAATTTGAATATCCTCTTCAAAGATGTTTTATGTATTGAACAAAGTTTATCGCCCGATACGTTCAGGGTTGTGATGATCAATTCAAACTTCAGTCTCAACCATAACCTCAACCTCCACCTCACAGCCCAACACTTTGAAAAGTGTGATGACCTCTTCGAAGTTTCTTTTGAACCTGATAGATATTCAGCTGTAAAGATAAAGTTCAAACCTGCCGAAGATATGAAGCGTATCACGACGAGTATATTCAGTACAGGGAAGATCATCATCACTGGTGCAGAGACACTCAAAGAAATTGCATTTGCTTACAACATCATCAATCATCATATTAACGAATGTGAAAACATCAGGGTATCTCCCACTCAGACCATCGATGTATTCGACACTTTCATGGGATACAAATGTCAGGATTTGATTAAGGAACTAAGAAAGAAAGAATTTAATTCATGGACAAAGACTATTGTCAACAACAGAATTAATTTCTAAATTTATACTAAATGTCTCAACGACTTGGTATGGCCGATGGGAGATGTTTCACCATCAACACATCTTCGCGACTCTTGAACAATTACATAATGACCAACAATCAAATCGACTATGTCGATAACTATAAATACCGTCAACTTCTCCAGAGCAAGGGTCCCGAACTCATCAACATCGTGACCAACGAACAAACCGTCTCCAATGATGGTCAGTGCCAGAGATGTGACAAGCCTCTTCTTAAGGTTGCGGGTATATATTAAAAAAAGTATAGTTGTGTACACCAGGGAAATGTGTACGTGTTCGATATGTCTCAACCCAGTTAAGGGGACTCGAACCAATCCTCCACTTCGTTGTGGACACGTATTTCATTCAAAATGTATAGAGCAATGGAAAGAACAAGGCAAGAATACATGTCCAGAATGTCGAAAGGTGTTTGATGTATCCAACTTCAAGGTTACATTGACGGTTGAAAATAACTATAATACGACATCAAATGTCCTATCGATGAATGACGATATGATATTTAATGTGATGGATATATTTGATATATCATTTGATATAGAAGACGTCGTTGATCTAGACGCTCTTCTTTCAGATATTGGCTCTAGTCTTTCCGACATTGATCCCCTTGTTCTTCACACAGAATGAACTACAATAGGTATTGTAATTTAAACCGCCGTAATTTCTACTGGCCTTCCTTGGATCCTTAATCACTTTACTCTTCGCATCAGTCAGTAGTGGGCCTGTCGCCCAACCACGCTTATGACTGAATACGTTCACCTTTAGTTTCATCATCTTACCCACAACGACCGTTGGTATTTTACGCGTCGACACCTTAAAAAATGTAGCAATACTTGTTTTCGTGTCACCCTCTTTTGGTTTATATTCCACCAGGCCATGTTGTTTATAAAAGTGAAAATCACCGTTATTGAATGGGGTCATTTTATTTTTACCAGTGACAAACATCATAACTTTGTAGTATCCAGTCTTACACCGTGTATTCCCCTTGACGATATACACCTTCTTGGGGTTGTCAGATACGACACGTTTTGGTAAGTTTTTACAGTTCGTATAGGAGTGATACCATTTAGATCGACCACTTCTATCTCCAGGAACACTCTTCTGCTGACGATATTTCTCATAATCACCCACAGCATAAGCGTAACAGTTGTTATTACCTATACCTATAGACGTCCCCCAATACTTGTTGGTAAACGTAGGTTCAGAGCCACTCAATGGTGGTTGACGACGACTCATTTATATTATATTGACATATTATAAATGATTCGAGAACTTGCAGTCACCGAAAAAACCGAAGACCGTGTAAAACTTGTCGTGATATATACCACTATCCTCCTCATCAGTACATTCCTTCTTCGTTTCCTCTGGAACGAGTCCCTTGTGAAACATATCACTGTACTGAAGCCCATCAAGACCATGCTTGACGCATTCCTTCTTTCGGTTGCTTTGATGATAATACGCGGTTGTTAAACTTCTTTGAAGCCAACATGCTTTTCACCATCAGGGGCAACAATCACGGGGTACGCGTCCATACCGTCGCAGTTACCCTTATCACAATCAACGAATGTGAAAGGTTTGTTAACCTTCTTCATATGTTCGAGTTGTTTCCGAGTCCATCCACAACCCATTGTCCCGAAAACAGTCCACCCCTTTTCACCAGGTGCAGCCTGAGTAGACGCCTTTCCAGTGTTCATAAAAATGTAAACATTCGCGAGAATGAGAATGACGATCACAATCATTGTTTACTTATTGCTGAGATTTATTTTTAGTTACAACTGGACCACGTTTTTTCTTTGGTTGTACTTTACCTGCTTTCATAACAGCAATCGCACGAGTCATCGCATTCTTTTGGTCTACGGGTTTCGCGGGAGCTTTTGGTTTAGTGATGACAACTTTCTTTCTGGGTCTGGAAACAACCTTTTTGATGATGTTTTTAACTTTATTCTCACCTGTAAAAAAAGTACTACTCAGAACTTTTCCAAAACTCGGAAGATACTGTGTGTGCTGTGCGTTTAATCCCTGTTTGATACGATAAAATGTGACGTATGTATTTTCCATGTCGAGATATCCATTGGGGATAATGTATTTGATGAAATTGTGTACGAGTCGTTCGGTACCATTCGAAGGAGATCTTACGAGAGTGTACATGGTATTCAGAAAGAGATGGAGGTCATAAAGTGGGTGTGATTTCTTAGAAATTCCAACATGTTCGTACGATCCATCTTCTATCATGGGATTTGAGATGTTGGGAAAACTAGATAATCCAAAATCAATCATGATAGCCTCAACACCACCGTTTGATATTTGATATTTCTTACCTGGTAAATTTACGGTAATAGTATCTACGGGTACACGGCGAATCATTATGTTTCTACTATGAAGATCGTGATGTCTAAAACCAGGATACTTTTCCTTGATTCTATATAAATTAGATAAAACCTGCACCATCACTGATTTTATCGCTATGATATCCGGCTTCGTTGCCCACCACTCTTGTAATTCTTTACCACCTTTAATATACTCGAGATAGAGAATATCTAAACCTTCGCACTTCTTATACAAATACATGTCAGGTACTCCGTACCCTTTCAGTTTTTTCGCAACCTTATATTCAAAAGCAGCCATACCGAGATTATTCCGTTTGGTGTCAATCTCTTTATATGCGGTGTACCTACGACCATTATTGTTGATAGTCCCTCTATACACTTTACCATATTCTCCTTGTCCCAATATTTTACCCTTTCCAACTTTCAGTCGTCCATTAGGCCAATGTGGAATTTTCAAGTAATCACCTGGTGAACAAGCCTTTTTACCTCTTAATTTCTTTTTGAGATTACTCTCGATGTCTGACATACTTAAACTATACCTAGATTTTTATACATTCAAGAGAAGAGTGTAATCTTCTTATCAATGTGTGCTTATAATAAGACAAGTTCATTTAATATCATACCTTGCTGACACATAACCAATACCTTAGCTAGATTTGTTTTGGGGGTGTAATCACCATATCCAACACTACTCATCGTCGTGAACGAAAAGTAGAATGGATCTAATACATTCGTAAACTCGAAATGTCCGGGTTCAAGTGATCCATATATAATCCCAAAGAGTGTGGCTATAATGAGAATGTTTTTCATCTATTGTAGGTTTATATTTTTTATTCGTCGATTTCAGGCTCTTCATCAATCTCAACATCAACTTCAACTTCAGATCCTGGAAGTTCGAGGCCCTGGAAGGCGAAGGAAGGTAACTTCTCAGATTGTTCAAGAAGTACCTGTTGGAGACGGATCGTAACGCCAAATTTGTTATCGATGAACCAGATCTGGTTCAGGTCGATGATGGCAAGTACCTTTTGCCCCTTTTCAATCGTATCAAGAGATACAGATTCGCGTTGCATGTTGTATGCTTCAGGAACGAAAGACCCGTCACTTTTGGTGAGAATCTTAAGCTTCATGGTAGCTGGGTACTGCTCCTTACCAGGGCGAACGATAGGCTTGTAAAGAGCTTCTTTCAGGACAGCCACGTTGAACTTCTTACCAAGCCATTCCTTGGAGTTATCGGCGACCATATTCACGACGAGGTCATCGAGTTCGGTCATCGCTTTTAGGAAGGTTGCAGACTCGGTGTTGTCAGAATCGAAAGACAAATCTAACGAGTAGCTCGTACGCCCAGTACCCTCATCAGTGTAGGCACTGAGACCGTATGGGGAACGCATGAAGGGGAGTTGGACGAATACTTTTTTGTTGTCGCTACTGTTGAGGTATACAGCTTTCCCTCCATTTTTGTTCTTACGAAGCTTAGAGAAGGAAACGTTGTTGGCATTGAATTCAGAATATTTTTGGATGGCAAGCGACATGGTGGGTTGTTATATATTATATAGGGTTCCAAACTTTAAGTACTTTTTTTTTCTCCAGGTAAACTATAATGGGTATCTTTAAAGACTGTGGATGTGGGTGTGATGGCGGTAAGGCTCGTGAGAAATTTTTGATTTCTGTGATGTCTGCGTTGATTTTCTTCGTGATCGCCAACCCCCAAACTTTTATTCTTATGCGTCGCCTTCTCGGGCAGTGGGTAGCCGGACCTAATGGCTGTCCCAAATTTGGTGGTCTTCTCTTGCACACGGTGGTGTTCATGTTGATCGTGTGGGGTATTATGTTTCTCAAGAAGGAAAAACCCCCCGTTGCGAAATCTCAGGAAACGGTGGAAATTGTGAATATGGTTCCTGTTCCTGTTTCTATGAAGAATGCTCCTCTCCCCCTCCCCGGTATGATGGAGGATGAGATTGAGCTGGTGGATTCTGGGTTTGAACTCGAGGGTCTTGATGTGACTGGGTCATACGATAGCCCTGCGGGGATTTAAATTAATTTACTTATTCCATTTTTTATAACAAATCTAATGGCATATCTAAAACACTTTGAACAGATCATTCACTTTATGGAGGATATTTAACAAGTCATTCTTACTCTTCACATCGGATGGATTGATAATTTCTAATTCAATCTGATAGTCAGTGATATCCTCTGCGTCAAGGTCAATATTATCACCACTCGACATCGTCAGGTCTATGGACAGATTCTTACGAACGAATGATTGGCGATGCTTCGTTCGTTTTCGATCCATGTCACTGAAGTCGTCAATCTCCATGGGTACTTCCTTACTGAACGCAATCCTAACATCATAGGGTACACCCTTGATTCTCTTAAAATCTTCTTTATGGATAGATGTTTTTTGAATAATCTTTTGATCACCAGTGGTTTCATCGATCGACATACGAATATTGTCTCGATCTCTATAGAATACTTCTTCTTGTGTAGTGTAAATCTTTTCCCACCCTTGATATTTTACGAGAGCTCGATACACTTTATCAAAAGTATCCTTTCCAATATTCGTATCGAACAGTTTACCATTAAATTTCCCAAGACGTAATTCGACTTCAGTTAATGGATCATTCTGACTCTGTTCGAATAGTTTATGAATCTTCTTATGGACGATTTCTGTATTCATCTTTTATTTCTTACAATATGATTATCGCGTCATCTTCTTAAGTGTTTTTTATACGAAAAATGTAATGAAAGGGATACTCAATGTTGGAAATTCTTGTTATTTCAATACGTCCCTCCAATGTCTCGTACATCTTCACATGATCAAGTCACAATTCATCGATCAAGAATATGACGGGTCATGTTCGTTTACAAAACTCTTTTGTGAATTCACCAGGAAGTATTGGGATGACACCACCAAAATAACCTTCAATGTGAATGGACTTCTCAATGAATTTATCAAACAGTTTCCGAGATTTGTAGTTGGGCAGCAACATGATGCACAAGAAGCTGTTCTCTGTATAATAGATATACTTGAACGTTCGGTACCAGATTTGAAGAAACATTTCTACGGTAAAAAAATACAAGAGACGATATGGCCGGGAGGGAAGAAAACACACGAAGAAGTATTCAGTATTCACATATTATGTCCAACTTCAAATAATTTGAGAGAGATGATGATGAACAGTGTCAAATGGAATACATTGAGTGATTACGAAGATGATGATGGTAAAGTACACCATGTGGCGACGACAAGATGTCTCTTCTCAGAGTATCCATCAGTATTGATGATATCCTTTGACAAGAGGGGGCAGTTTGAAGTAATTGAACAAATGACGATCGATGGTCACGAATATGAACTCGTAGCGACAGCTATTCATATGGGAGTTCAACGAGGTGGACATTATTTAGCATTCACAAAGACAGATGATCAATGGTATTATAAGGATGACGATGTTGTTACATTACAAGAACTTCCTATCATGGCTCCACACTACTTACTCATGTACACTTTAAAAACTCATTCATCTTGATATCCTCTTTTATATTGACGAGTGTTCTATAAAAGGTTCTTCTATTATTTGGATAATTCTTATCTTCGCGTTTCAATAACGGCTTCCACCACATTGGTTTGTCATTTTCCATGTACATACATTCTAAGATTGCACCATCTTCTAAAAGTGGTGTAGAGGCTACTTTATCTGGTGGGATCTCACCCTCCATATATAGTTTACCCTTATCCTGTATATACAAACGCCAGATTCCTTGGTCATTGACTTTAGCCATAAAGTCTATAGTATTCTTCTCTTTCGGTTTCCATTTAAACATCGTCTCATGTGTACCCGTCAATACCTGTTCATTGACGGGTGTAAACACAAGACCATCCATTGATTCCTTGACGGTAGGAAGATAGTCATTCATGAATGTTTTAAATTCTTTCATGACATGAAACTTCTTGACTTTCATTTTGATACGATCAGACTTCATACCGATCAAACTTTTTGTGACCCTCTCCATATGCTCAAGACGATTGAGGAAATTTTGATGACCTATAACTTCACCTTCAACCATGACAGTATCATATACCAAAAATGTATCACCATATAATTCACCATCTAAAATTGTACCATCAAAAATTGATTTTTTAAAATGTAATGGAACAGAAAACATTTGAAAGTTTCTATTTACAAAAACACATTGTTTCTTCCCTTCGTACATAAGGGCTACCATCATATGGCGAACACCATCAGTCTTTTCACATACGACATAATCATTATTTCGTAGTATGGGAAAATGCTTAAATTCGATGGAAATAGGTTGAGGACCGGGGAACCTATCCTTCACACCCCACGTCTTAAGGATAAACTTCTTGACGTATTCATTCATGATAAGATAAGAGACGAAAACTTTATGTGCTTTTAACACCGGCAGAGTTGACAATGTTACTAATACATTCATGGCCATAGGTCATGATCAACTTAGCTGCCGTATACGCAACAATATTAATACCAAATTCCTTAAATTTAAAAAACATCATATCCATCCGAGGAGGGATCAGATTGATACCAAACTTTTTATCAACAGTGGATGCCTTGAGTGCGTCACTGACGAGTTTACAATTAATGACCCATGCACGAGCCGATGTATTTTTTACTGTGTAGTGATCATCCGATATTTTTTGATCAACTGTCGTGTCGAAATCGAGACCCATTTGGTTTACGGGTTCATCCACACCAGTCTTCACTTTTTCTTTGAACATCTTCCAGTCAATACCTTCCTTCACACCCGGGAAGACGAGACATCCAACATCATCACCCATTTTGAACATTTCATTGATACTCACTTCATCGATACTAATTCCAAAATCAATGTAAAGGATCCGGTCAAACGTAGTCAACAAACGTTCGATAGCCTTCGCCTTCGCGAATGGATCATCATTGACAAAAGAGATTTCGTTATGGTGACCATTATGGATACATGCGATGTTCATACGAAGGATCGTGTGAAGTGTTTTTACATGACAAGATTTAGACCTCGTGACAATGATAGTGGCAAACTTCATTTTATAGAAAAACATGCCTAAACCTTAAGCCTGTCATTTAAGCATCCAGTGAATGGCAAATTACCTATATGTCCCAATGTGGTATGAATATGGGCATGGATCTTACCATCCATCTTCTGCCAGCGTCGACAGAATGCGTAATCTTCCGAGAGGTATCTCCTAGTATCAGGGTCAATCATACAATCAAATACGGCGTAATACTCGTCAAAATCGCGGTTTTGATGATCATTCTTACATAACAGTTCGGGATACTTTTCATGCATCCTTTCAAAGACAGATCGTTTGATCATCATGAACCCAGTTGGGCCATCCAAAATCTCTACGAAACCGTTTTCAACTGTACGTCTGGCAGAACCAATATTGACGACAAGACTGGAAGAGAGCATCGCCATGTCCCTCTCATCACCTTTCTTAACAGCTTCTGCAGCCTGATCCCACATGACAACCTTTTTCGGGTAACACGCGACTGCTATGTCGTAGGTAGATTCTAAAAGTTTGACAACCGATTCGGGTTCAAAATCGACATCGGCATCAATAAACATGAAATATTCAGCATCCGTCTTTTGCATGAAACGCCCGACGGCTACATTACGAGCACGATGTACGAGTGATTCATTTTCTGTCGTATCGAGCATAAGTTGTACACCCTTATTTATGAGAAGAAGTTGTAGTTTAATTATACTGGTCATATATTTATCTAAACACAAACCCCCGTAGCATGGTGTTGAGAGAAACAACTTCACCATTTAGTAAGTCACGCCCTTCAGCTCTAAGTGCTTTTTAATAATACATTCTATCTTGTTTACTGTGGGTACAGAGACGCCACATATTGAACAAATCTCACTCTTTGTATGAACACCTCTAAGTGCTATCAAAATCACGGCAGACGCGATACTGTTCGGTGTCTTACTCATGAGTTCGATGCAGTCTTCAATGTCGCTACACATCTTAGTACAAGTGGGTCGGTAATCTTGACCCATATTGAAGTTTCCTAGTAGTCGATGCACAACATCACAAGGTTTGGTCATATAATTCTTTTCTGTTTTTCCCATTATCGTCTCCTTAAACATCTGTGTCGTACGGCTCATGTCTTTACTCTGTATACCAAACATGTCGGCAATCTCCCTTGTCGTTCTTGGCACCTTCGCCAATCTACACGCGTATAAAACGCAATTACCTTTGATACCGATACGAACAGCACCCCTAGTTAATTTACTATCGTCAAATTTCTTGTACATCATTTTAGCATCTTTCAGTATCGAATCGGGAAGTGTATAACACGCCTCGTCAATATCCTTGTATGCATGAAAGAGTGAACGATCTTTGTGGTTCATCGACATGTGAAAATTAATTTTCGCCATACGCTTGAGTTCATATTTAGAAGAACCTGTTGTTGCAATAATAGACCCCTTTCCCCATGCTTGTGAAAAGAGTTCGGGGTTTGAGTTTGGATTTCCACATCGTGACGGATCGTTTATTTTTCCATCTTCACTCACACCACTCGTCCATTCCGGTGATTCATCAATGAACCGATCTTCGACCAGACCACATGATGAACACACCGGTAATCCTTCTGGTGTGTATACTTTTACTCCATTACACTCAATGCAAAAATTTTTATTGAGTAGCTTTATTTCTTCTTTCCTGCCGAATATAGTATCGACTTGGTTCCATATAGCAGCTAATTCCATTCTACTGGATGTCAATTCTTATTTTTACCTAGAACAACGCACTTACTTAGGTAAGGGATTTTTCAATCATATCAATGGTTTCCTTAAAACTCCTAGCACCTGGGGTAGAAGGCTTCCATTCCTCCCATTCCTTGTCTATAAGTTCATGACCTGGTGGGGGTCCGATTGGTATACCATCATCGGGAACGACGAAGTCCGCCATCTCAGAGTCTGTGTCGGAATCGTCATGGTCTTCATAAACGTCACTGTCTACATCCTCGACGTCAATTTCATCATATAAACTGTACATGTTAATACCTACCATCTTCATACCAAGATCGGTAAATGCTGTACCACTTGGGTAATGTTCAAATACACTTTCGAATGGAGCCGGGTTAAGATTTCCAGACTCCAACTGGTAGACACAAGCACTCTTGTATATTTTATTGGTTGGAGACAGATACGAAACTCCTAGTGTATTGCCGGTATTCATGCCTACGAGGGCGTACATCTCATCTTCTGTACCATCTTCGTTCACGAGTAACTTGATGATGTCGTCCTGGAATATGCTTTCGCGCGAAATCATACTTAGAGTTTTCGGACAAAAAATAATCAGGGTAAATAACACAGATGAGAGTTCAGATTTATTCAAAGGATGGGTGTGGGTTATGTGATGCGGCTACCAAACTATGTGCTTCGGAAGGTTTCGATTATGAAATAATTAACATAGATGTAGTCGAATTGAAAAAGTTATGTGAAGGTAAACTTGATTCCTATCCTCAAATATTTGTGAACGATCGTCGTATCGGTAACTATTTTGAATTCCAACAATTCATCGAAGACGAGTATGAACCATTGTTGGAACCGACGTTGGACCGTTTCACTGTTTTTCCCCTCAAACACCAGAACCTTTGGGATCTCTATAAGAAGGCACAAATGTCCAATTGGACAGCTGAAGAGATTGACTTTTCGAAGGATATGGAAGACTGGAATAATTTAACGGACAACGAACAAAAGTTCATTAAGTATATCTTAGCATTCTTCGCTGGATCCGATGGAATTGTTTTCGAAAACATTAATAATAATTTTGCTGATGAAGTACAAGCCTCCGAAGCTCGCTCTTTCTATGCCTACCAAGCTCATAATGAGATGGTTCATGGTGAGACGTATTCAAAACTGATCGACAAATACATCAAAGACTCAACAGAAAAGAAACAGCTTTTCCAAGCTGTTCAGACAATCCCATGCATTCAACGTAAAGCTGAATGGGCCATGAAATGGTTTGACAAATCACGACCCTTTGCCGAACGTCTATTTGCTTTCGCATGTGTAGAAGGTATATTCTTCTCTGGGTCATTCTGTGCCATCTACTGGCTCAAGAAACGTGGACTCTTACCAGGTCTCTGTTTTAGCAATGAGCTGATCAGTAGAGATGAAGGTCTTCACCAAGAATTCGCAGTCGAACTTTACAAGATGCTCAACCAAAAACCATCAAAGGAAACTATTCACGCGATAATTCAAGAGGCGGTTGAAATTGAAAAGGGGTTCATTCTTGATGCACTCCCATGTAGTTTAATCGGTATGAACTCCGAAAAGATGTCTGAATACATCGAATACGTATCTGATCGTCTTTTGAAACAAGTCGGGCAACCAGTGATTTGGAAATCCAAAAATCCTTTCGATTTTATGGAGAATATTTCATTGGATGGTAAGACGAACTTCTTTGAAAAGCGAGTGGGTGACTACGGTAAGATGGATGAAGATTCTGACGAGATTGAATTTGATGATGAATTTTAAACTCTCTGTAATTCGTTTTCGGCTGTACTACTGGTTCGTACGAGTTCCTGACTTCGCCGTTTTCCAGATACTGATGTGAACGCAGAGATCCACCGAGAAACTATACGTTTGGATGAAGTAATCGATCTTGTATCGTCTTCTACGAGTATACTTAAACCATTACAAACATCGGGTTTATTTTCTTTACCTGGAAACTGTGAAAGAAACGCCTGAATGGAAACAGCTGGTATATCGGGTGAATCACTTAAAAGCTTGTCGTATTCCTCTCTTGATTTCATAATAAATTCAACTACTTCAGTTCTATGTTTGACATCAAGAGATATCTCCATATCTATCGACCTATAAAACTTCGACCATTGTACACACATCGCGGAATGTGATTCAGAAAGTGATAAACTCTGACTAAATTTACTAATCGATGTGAGAATACCACCGAGTACGTTCATAAAAGCGAAGAAGTATTGGATGATCATAATCTTGTTCTTAGTATCCGTAGATACGTCTTCGTTACCACTAGGGTTTAAAACTGCGAAACCACCCACACCCGTGATACTCGCTATAACTATACTAGGATACGCTAACCAATCGTTTTGTTTCTTATAGAATAGACGTGCATGGTTATGAAGCCAGCGATACCCCGCTGCCTTCTCGGCCCATTTTATAAGCAACCTTTCCTGGCGATCACACCATTCGCAGCTGTCGTCGCTCATAGCTAACTTATCCTGATATATTTTTCAAGATCCGGTTTCATTTCTTGTACCCACCATTTCTTTTTTTCCGCATCCCATTTTGCACCATTGGATTTTGCGAATTCTTTCTCTTCGTAGGGAACCTCCAAGTATACACGGGTCATCCAATTTTTAGCTTCTTCTTCAGTTTTGAATGACTTATATACCGCACCCGGGTATCCATCCACTTGTTCTTTAGCTTCGTCCCATGTTGTGTATATACCTGTAATATGTCCCTTGAGGATACTGTAAAATTTTTGTTTTTTCGTAATCTTTCCACCAGCAGTCTCAAATGCCAATGCATCAACTTCTTCATTTTTAGGATTACCGTTGTGGGCCTTTACCCATTCCCATTCAACCTTCGTTAATTTATTACGCACGTCATCGATCGCAATCCATAAATCTTTATTTTTCACGGGTGTACCCGTTGATGTTATCCAGTCATTCTTTTTCCAGTTGATAATCCATGAACTAATACCCTTCTTCACATATTGACTATCCGTAAATATACAAACTTCTTGAATGTCTCGAGTTACACATTCTTCGAGGGCTTTGAGGATCGCAGTCATCTCCATTACGTTATTAGTCGTGTCAGTCTGTTTACCAGATAATCTAAACTGATCACTAACCACACCCCAACCACCACGTCCAGGATTACCGAGACAACTTCCATCAGTGTAGATCTCATACATACTTACTTACTGGGCTTATCCTTATATTCGGAAGCCTTCTTAGGTTCTTTACAGATCGTGGTGGATATACTTAAGTGGGTTGTCGGGTTTGAAGAAGTCCTTAAACGGACACTCTTCACAACGCGTGTGACGTACCGCACATTTGAGTGCGTCAGGTTTCGTGATACATGGTTTTTTCATAGATTTTTTTCGTTGCCGATAAGTACGTCTTCTAATATAAAAACAATTAATAGATAATTGTCCAATAACTAACATATTATTAGATTATGATGATTTATTTTTAAGTTTGTATTCGGGATATTCCGAAGCCTTTTGAGGTGTTTTACATATGATGTCACCACAATGGTCTCTATTTTGGTATACAGAATTCATCGAGGCCGATATTTCATGACATGACTTTAGGGACCAACGTCCTAAGATAGGTTTTTCCACCTTAGCAAAAAGTTTAAACACTTCCTTGAACATATATTAAATATGGGGTTTATATATTTAAGTTTATTAAAATAGTTCATCTTCAACTTCTATTTTAAGTTTGCAGTCACCTTTCGGGTAAGCCACACATAACATGGTATACCCCCTCATCATTTGATGTTCATCAAGAAAGGATTGTTCATCTTGGCTTATATGACCCCATACTAATCTCGCCACACACGCGGAACACGAACCTTTGCGACACGAATATGGGAGGTTGAGACCTTCTTCTTCCGCTGCATCTAGAATGTACGTTTCATCATCACATTCAAAGGTTTCTTCACCACCGGGTATAATGAGGGTAATTTTATAATTTGTACGGACAGTTACACGAGACTTCTTCTTGATAATACGAGTTCGTGGTACGAGCGGTGGTCTAATATGACAAGTGGAAAGGGCAGACATATTATTTGAGTATGTATTTTCGTTTTTAAATAGCATTAACAGTGCATTTTAAAAATGATTTATGATTTAATTTACTAATATACCGAAACCAACCGATTAGTTGGAGAAGGCGAGGCCGCCCATACCGCTCTGGATGCGGAGGACGTTGTAGTTCGTGGCGAACATGTTGAGCGAAGTCGCGGCACCGCTCGTTAGATCCATACCAGCCTTAATCTTGATGGCAACCTGGGCGTTATCAATACGCGAGAAGTTGCAGGTACCCGTGGGTTGATGTTCCTCGGGCTTGAGCGCGAAGGAATACGAGTAGATACCGGGCATGGGGGAACCAGAGTGGTGGTTGTAGGCTTGCACTTGGTTGAAGTACTTACCGGTTTGCTCCTTGAAGCGGTCTTGGCCGTTGAGGACAAGCTTGAAGGATTCGACGGGGCCGACGGCACCCGCACCAGAGGCACCTTCCTCGATGAGGCGGAGGGATCCTTCGGAGGAGAACAGGGGGACACCACACGCCTGGGTGATGGGCACATAGCAGTTGGACAGGTTAGGGTCCGTGGGGTCGGACTCGAGCACAACATCGGCGGCACCAACGTTGGAGGTGAAGTTCCACAGTTTGGCGTTCGCGGAGGAAGCGGGGGCGACGGCCCACACAAGCTCCTTGATGGGGTGGTTGTACGAAAGGCGGACCTGCTTGGTCTCACCCGCGGCCACTGAGTCAACACCAGTGTGCTGGACCTGCTCGATCAGGTATTCGTGACCCTTCTGGGCGAAGCGGCGACGCTCCTCGGTGTCCAGGTACACGTAGTTACCCCAGACCTTGAAGGTGTTCAGGTTGAAGTAATCCTCGAACTCACTGGTCAAATCGAAATCGATTCGGACTTCGTGGTACTGGAGAGCGATCAAGGGGAGGAACAAACCGGGGTTGCGGTTGAAGAAGAAGATCAGGGGGAGGAACACTTGGCCCTTACCCGAGGTCATCTTACCCCAATTAGCTTTCTTGGACTCATCCAAGTAAAGCTCGGAGTACATGCGCCACCATCGCTGGTAGTGCTTGTCAATGCGCTGACCACCGATGGACAGTTCAGCAGTCTTGATCGCACGCTCGGCGACCCAGTTGCAGTCGATGGCGTCGGCAGACTTCGTCCCGGTGACCTTGGAGGTCAATTCAACGTACATGTCACCGATGAGATCACCGTTACGGGCGACAGTCACGGAGATGCGGCCGTTGTTGGAGGGGTTACCGTTAGTGGTTTGTTCGATGTTCTCCATCGCGAAGTTGGTGTGGCGTTTGTAGACAGCCTGGAAGAAAGTTACCTTGGGGTTACCCGTCAGGTAGACGTCTTGGGCGCCGTAAGCTACGAGTTGCATGAGACCACCGGCCATTATGAGAGTTTTGTATTATATAGTAACATTTTAATTTGTCCTGATACCGCACGTCGCGAAAAATGGACATTGGTCTTTTCTTTGTATAACACAAATGATCACCGACACCGACGAAATCGAAGAAGGGGAAATTCCCCAAGAGGAGGAAGAGGAGGAAGAAGAGGAAGAGGAGGAAGAGGAAGAGATGTTCATAGATGAAGATGCTGGTATCGACTTGGTCGATATCCTCACAACCCCCGAGGGTGATACAGTTTGTAGTGCCCTTGTTGGTTTGGTACAGCAGATGCAGATGCAAAACAAAATCCTGATAAAGATGCTTGGAAAGTTAGCTTAAAAAATAGATGCGAGTATTAGTAAATCGAGGCATGGCAACCCACTACATATCCGAAGATGCCGACGAACTTCAATCGAATATGGAGATTATAAAAAATAAAGTCCAGTCCATCAATTCTGATGAACTCCTCAAACTTCTTGAACAACAGGAAAAGGAATGGGATATGGGCATCAAAAATAATACATCGATCCCGTCAGAGTTGGGATACAAACGTTTTTTTAGACCCGAAGAAATCAACCCAGTAACGGGTAAACCATTCCGTGTCGACATGGAACATACTGCTTCTTCTCATCGCCGAGTCATCTCGTTGATGGGTCAGATGTTTCATCGAGCGACCGCCCTGGAAATTTCTGATTACGAACCCAATGACGATGGCCTGAACGTTTCGTTTAGAATCAATAGACTGATCGAACAAGTGGATGACGCGTTCCAAATTGTTTTCAGACATGCGAGAATCTACGAAAGAATTAATAATCCCACGTGTCAACCCTTGAACACGGAATGTGACCCGGTATTATATAGATGTAACACTACCGCACTTGATACATTATCCCCTTATCAACAGTCCCTTATTTCTTTCCTCAACCATACATACACCAACAACATTCGACGGTATAAGGGGTATTGCTGTACCCAAATAATTACACCGGATGGGTATACAACACGTGCGTGGAAACCAAACCGATCAATCGAAACTGAAGTGTTCATGTTTTCCCAAAAGGAAACGAATCGTGCGAACTGGGAAAACTTAACATCCCGTGGTAATACGATTAACGACGTCATTCGTTTCGTATCGAAATGTCACGATATGCAGTTCCCTGAAATCTCCAAAAACCGCCATGTCTGGAGTTTCAAAAATGGTATCTTCATAGGTAAAGACATAGCTAAAGAACGGGTCCCGGCCACTGGTAAGTTCAGATCTAACTTCTATAGTTACGAAAGTAAAGAGTATAAATGTCTCGACCCCACGATCGTAAGCTGTAAATACTTTGATCAGATGTTCGAAAGTTACGATCACCTAGAAGATTGGTGGGATATTCCAACACCATATTTCCAGAGTATCCTGGACTATCAGGGATTTGATAAGGATGTATCTAGATGGATGTATGTAATGGGGGGCAGACTTTGTTTCGATGTAAACGACCTTGATGGTTGGCAGATTGCTATGTACTGTAAGGGTGTGGCGAGAACCGGTAAGTCTACATTATTGACGAACGTATTTCAGAGGTTTTACGAGGCTGAGGATGTCAAAACGTTGAGTTCAAACTCAGAAAAACAGTTTGGTCTTTCCGGTATCTACGATGGTTTCATGTTCATCGCACCCGAGTGTAAGAATAATATGAGTCTCAACCAAGCTGAACTACAATCTATCATCAGTGGTGAAGATGTTAGCGTCGCGATTAAACATGAGAAACCTAAATCGATTAAATGGACTACACCTGGCTGCATGGCCGGTAACGAACTCCCAGATTATAAAGATGCATCCGGATCTATTTTGAGACGTCTGTTGGTCTTCGACTTCCCCAAGCAAGTAAAGGATCATGATGCTGACCCACGCCTCACCAACAAACTCGCCAAGGAGATCCCAGCAATTCTACTCAAATGTGTACGTGCCTATGTCGAGTATGGTCAGAAATATGCCGATCGAGACGCATGGGCGGTTGTTCCCGCGTACTTCAAGAAGATTCAAAAACAAGTCGCGATGGTGACAAGTTCCCTGACAAACTTCCTCGAGAGTAGTGCAGTTGATCGAGACCTCAAATTATTCGTACCCCAGTCAGTGTTTACTCCAGCATACACTTTACATTGTACGCAGACTCTCAATATGGGAAAGCCACGCTTCAATCCAGATGCTTACGCTGGACCCTTCAGTTCATATGGCATCGAAGTACGTGAAGAAGCAGTTACATACAAGGGTCGCTCGTACCGAAAGCAACCAGTGTTTTATGGTGTAGATGTCATTGATGAAAATGAAGAAATATTAACCAATGGATACTAAAAAAAAATATCATCATCTATTACTATGAGCCAGAGGATAAAAGAATTTGTCCGTCAGTCTGGTGTCGAGATTCAACGATCGAACTCGAACTCGGACAATAATTTTGCACGAGAACTCGAAGAGAACATGCTCCGAAAAGAGCGTGAACGTACCGTACTCCCTAGAGATGTACGAGTCCCCCAACTTCTTCAGAAGAATATGGTCAATAACCAGTCCTACGAAGGAGCTTTCAGAGAATTTGAAAACAATGAGTTTGGGGGTTTGACGAACAATAATATTCGTCAATTATTGGCATCGAGTGACATTACGACACTCGAGATGACTAAACTCAATCCTGGTATGTTCAACGCAACAGTAGATTCCGGATTCGGTCAGAAGGATGCCATCATCGATATAAAAAAGATATTGATGAAAACCCCCCTCCCAAAAACAGCTATCGGCGAAGGTCTTTATTTAGACACGACAGAGATCAAAGGTTGGTATGGATCTATGCGTGAAGGATTTTCCCATACTCGTGAAGCGGGTCCCAAGGGTAATATCAATATCGCGTTTTTTACGGCACAGTTTAAAATGTCAATGTCCAACGACTTTGGTGAAAGTAAGGGAGTGACTGTTAATATCTACAAAAATGGAAAAATTAGGTTTTCAGGTGGTTTCCTTGGTACGAATATCGCCAATCAACCCGAACTCATCCGTCGTTATGTCGTTAATACGTATACGGATCGTCAACCATTTTTCTACAATCCTTTCACCTACAATAATCTGAGTGGTCAGTTTAGGGTAAACGGTGTCTTTAAAAGTCTCGTGTACATCAGTCAACGTGCTAGAATGTATGGTATCACGACTGCTTCGTATGAACCAGAGCTTTCACCATTCTTATACATCTATATGAATGACGCAAAGTTTATAGTCACTACGTCTGGAAACATCCAAATATCGGGAGCGAAAAACCCCGCGGATTTGTTGAAGGCTTATCAGATCGGTAAGACGTTGGTTGAAAATTTAAACAGTGATGGTCAGGTTCAAGTAACTGGTAGATTCGATGAAGGGGTAAAGGCTCGGACCAAGTCTAAACCAAAGGCGAAGGCGAAGGCGAAGGCGAAAGTTACACCCCCACCTAAAAGAAAGTACACGAAGAGACTCCTCAATGCCAAAACATGTTTACGCATGAAGAAGCCCGAACTCATCAATCTTGCACGTCGTATGGGTGTAGTTAATTTCAGAGTACAGGGAGAAGATGGATTCTTCCGTGTCGCAAAGAAGGATGAAATCTGTGAAAAAATATTGAATAAAACAGGTAACAAATCAAACATAAATTTCCGGATCGGTAAGAAGATCTGTCGACAAATGAAGAAATCAGAACTCTTAAACACTGCTACAATCATGAAGATTGATGTCAATACGAAAGATACGAGAGATGTTATCTGTAATAAAATTGAAAAGGTTCAAAAAATGCTCGAAAATGCCAAAACCAAAGTGAAGGCGACGCCGACACCGACACCGAAGACGGTATCGCCTAAGAAGCCTAACATGACCGTTCTTAAAAAGAGGGGTCTGGATGAGAATTCTATTCGTAAAGATATCGTGAAGTTGTACGGAAAACGTTGGTTGGGACAATACAAGAATGTAATGCCTTCGTTGAACAACGATGTCCGTGAAATGAAAACACGTCTCAATAAGCTATCCAGTGGTAATAGGGCGGGTGTTCCATTCAAAAAGAATGTTGACCAAGCCAAAAAGAAACTCGTCGAAAACTGGAAAAATCAACGTAAACGCGACCTCAAAAAAAAGATGATCATGAAGACGTTGAATGTTAACGGTATACCTCGCAATATGGTTTCAACCTACAAAAATAATGCACTCAACTACATCATGGTACATAAACCGACTGGTGCGAAACTGGTCAAGTACAAGAAGGCGTGGTTGAATAATAAAAAGAATACGAAAAAGGCTAGCCCCAAACCAATCGTCAAGGCTAAGCGTGAACGGATGATTTAACAGGAAACGAATTTGTTTATAGATTTGTTGGGTTCGGCCACCTGCTTGAGATGAGCGGTATGGTAGGAAAAGTCGTAGCCCATGAAATAGTCTTTGATTTGCTGAGACATACTTGTCGCTTCACCAAGTCGGGGGATACCTGTACATACAGACACCCTTTCCAACTCCAAAAGGTAATCTTCCATGATGACGAAACGTTTAAGGTTTTCGTCAGACATACCCTGTTCCTTCATGAGTTTATACATAGACGCTGATGCACCATCGGAAAGATGGAAATTCTTAGACCCTGATACCTGTTCGGAAGGTGCGTTGAAGAAGGCGTACATTAGAGCGGCTCCAATGAGGAGAGGTATCATTTATGTATATAGAGATAATGTTTATGACGACCATCCTTCATTACTAAGTGTGAAAATAGCGACAGTACTGTAGTAGAATAATAAAATATTTAAAAGATAACTACGAGTGTATAGTATATGAAGAGTTTAACGGCTACCTTAATAGCACCCTTCATAATTAAAAATTCACGTAAAAGAAAACCGACAAGGTCTTCTCTCCTGGATCACCCACCACCACCTGTTGTTACATCGACAGAGTGGAAGTTCGGACCCTACTCCTGGAAAGTGGTCGTAGAGGCCCTGGATGATAAAGGTGAAATGTACCGATCATTTGTTGGGTACAGTCAAAATATGAATATCACAGACAGGACGGCGTATGCGTGTGATAGATATAAGAAACCTGGTACGACATGTGGTGAACCCATCGTTGCCATGAAAGGTGGTGACTGTGATGAAATTATTTTCATGAAAGAAAAGGATAGTGATCACATTATTCGTCTACTTTTATAGTAATCTCATCCCATGATCGTACACTAATATTCGTCTCTTCACACCATGGGTATACATTTTCACCAACAAAATGAACAGCATTGATTCCATTGTTGATACAATCGGTACAAATTCCGATATTATCATCAATCATCGTATCTAGGGCTAATGAACGGCATATATCAGACTTATCGATTTCAAAGGGTGTGAAACTGTTAGTTAATATGAGATCATCGAAGACATCCGGGAAATACTTTTCGAGCCACAACTCTGTCGTTTCTCGAGATATATTCTGCCGACCCGTCACTACGTAGATTTTATCTGTATGTTGACGAAGTGTTGAAAGTTTTTCATAAGCACCTGGTATAGGCTGTAAATTTTTAAAAGCCTTACTACCATAAAATGCTCGTACCACCTTTTGAGATTCCTTTTCTGAGATTGAAAAAATATCACGATAGAGGTATGGATATTTCTCTTTCCTTGGTAATTGGAGACCACGCCACTTCGCCATAGGAATCAAGAAAGACACGAGTACCTCATCAATGTCAACAGCTATCCGGTTCATTTGTTATAAGTGGGGGTTTATTATTTAAGTATTTCATACAGAGAAGTGATAATGAGAAAAGACCGGCTGAAGTATTTGCGACTATCATGGGTACGACGATGAAATAGATAGAATAGACGAGTCCTAGTATACTGGCGACAAAGTTGATCATGAGAAATGCGTAATTGATTGCGTGTGTATCATTCGTTCTATACACATGTATGATTTGAGGGACGAACATAATTGTGATGAGTATTGAACTGACTAGACCGATATAGTTTATAATTTCATCCATACTATTCTATCACTCGTAATCTCTAATTACGATTTTATCTTCTTTAATAAGGCGTTCCATTGTACGATAATAAAATATACGTTTTAAATAGATGTCCGATTTACCAGTTATCAATCATGGTAGAATGGAACGACTTAGGTTACCAGATGAACCCGCTTTTAGTCTTAATACAGCCTGTATTGTAGTAATATGTTTAGTGATGGTGGGTTTATACAAGAGACACGTTGACATTAGTCAATCGCGTGAACGATCTTATATTTTAGGCATTTAGACGAGGGAAGATAGATATCCTTCTTCATTAATTTTTTAAATTTATTCTCTGGAATTTTAGTTTTTTTCATATAAATATCTTTGATGGCTTTCATTAGTTTGGTACAGGACTTTACTTCATCTCTTAGTTCTTGGTAGTTACCCCAGAACTCACCAGTTGAAATCTGATGGATCAATATTTGGGCATTCGGTCCCATTCGTCTTTCCGACCCACCTAGTAGCATAAATGTAGCCGCACTACAACAACTTCCCTGTGCGATGGTCATGACTTTTACTCTTGATTTTTCAATAACATTCATAGCTGCTATACCAGCGAATAGATCTCCACCTTCGCTCATGATATGTACACGGACAGATGGAACGTACCCGAACATATCAGCAGCCCTTTTGAGTACATCAATCTCGAGCTTCTTGAAGTTTTCTGTAAAGTCGAGAATACTTTCCTGAGTGATCTCACCGTAAAAGAAAATTTCGTTACCGATCGTTTTCACGGTCGTATTAACTTCTTCATTTTCTTCTTTCGATTGCATGTTTGAGACCCTTTTTTATATTTGTGACGTCTCTTTGTTTTAACTTACTTATTGTTGCGAGGTGGTTAATCACGTCAAAATCTTGAGGTGTGATATCATAGTCTAATAGTCTATCAAATCTACCAAGTTCCGCATATCTCTTTAACAGGCACATTTCTTCGATACTCAAACGATTTTTTGATTTACGCCGTATTTCGTTATATTTTTTAAAACGCATTTTATAGTTTCCGAATTTCGTCCATGCACTCCCTGACCTGATTTTCTCGGGGTCGAGTGGTACTCCTAACGACGCCTTTGGAATTCGTATACCCGAATGGATGTAATATGGAAGTAAAGCCCACTGTCCATTATAGATACTCGTATCGATCATATCGGAAATGGAGAGTGCGTCGGTAATACGGGTAATATCCGCACCCTCTGAATCAATGTAGTTTTCCTGAAGTGTGTCACATATATGACCATGTTCAGCGACCGCATCTAACCACGGAAATGGTTCATCTGTGCATAGGATATCTCTGACGTATTCTTTCGATGTTTTGAAGTCGTCGATGTTATCGTAGTTTTCAAGATAATGTAAAAAATTCCGAATACACCCCTTTGATTTTGTCGCTGCATCGAATGCACCGGGGTTTGAATTAATTTTCAACAGTTGTTCTACTGTGAGAGGTTTTATGAATATGGTCTCAAAGTTGGGTAATAGGTATGCCGATATGGACGTGACAATCAGAGATCTCTGATTAATGGTACCATGTTCAACGACATGATCGATGATATTCTTGTATACAGTTGGTTCAGCATCGTAGTCTTCAATCACTATAGGGACATATGTATCACTGAGATAATCGACCATCGTTTTCTTATATACATCTATACATGTTTCAAGATCGACAACCTGTCGAAGGAGGTGTGACTTACCGATACCAGTCGGTCCACAAAGAAATATATTCTTATTCTCTGCGACCAATTGTTTCATCCGTTCATAGGCTCTTACATGCACCGTGTCACCTTCATGATTCTTTTTTTGTGTTGTAATTTTAATGAAGCGATCCATTGATGATCTTACTAATCAGGCGATAGATTTGGTGCTGGAAAATGACGCACTACATAAACGTGTCGTCGAACCTTTAAAAAGGAAAATACTTCCATATGCGACATGTATCCTCATCTTCAACGTCATCTTGTTTATTCTCGTGATTCACCTCGTTCGACGTCTATCGATCCTGCATGACTCCCTTCCTCTGACTGGAAAAATTTACCCACTTTAGAAAATGGGGTATCTTCCGTGATGGCTGCTATTATATGTATAGGTCTAACATCCAAGATTTCGGGTTTAACAAAGTCTGTTTCATCATCCGGGTAATTCGCTTCAAAATCTTTAATGATACGAATTGGTACACAGGGTGATTGTTCAATCAACCTATCGTACTCACCCTTACACTCTTCCACAAATTTCAGACCATCCTTCTTTCTTTCTTCCCTTGGGAGGGCTAACGTCAAGCGAATATTACGAGATAATAGGCCATACGCTAACGCTGCTGTCCTATGATTTTCCATGAGTTCGTTAATTTTCAGGAATTGCATGATTGTTGCTATGAGACCGGCTATGAGGTTCATACCACCAATAACTGCGGGTACACCACCCTGTATACTTTCTGGGAACGAACTTTGTGCGAAATTCGCTGTACCCGTGACGGTTGATAATACAATAACGGGTAGGGTAAAACGCATGGACAGAGTCTTATACATCAAATAGGCTCGATGGTTCATGAACCTGTAACAGGCAGAAGCCTCACCCCATTGACGTAAAATATTTTCATGTTGGTCGTTCCATGCTTTTTTCATCGTCTATTATATATGAACATTATCTTCTTCATTCACCTGATAATTCTAATCGCTGGTGTCGTTGTGCCGGTGTTCGTGAAGGATGTTCGTTGGCTCGAGATGTACTCCCTGTTTATACCGTTCGTATTCTTCCACTGGATCACGAATGATGACACATGTTGTTTAACACAACTCGAAATATATTTTACAGGTCAGGAGAAGGCTGATACTTTCATGTCACGTGTATTAGATCCCGTGTACAACGTATCAGACGACGCCTCTGGACGCCTGATAAAACTATCTGCATTTGCCTTATGGATGCTTGTACAAGTTCGACTTGGACGTATACACTCGATAATGGGACTTAAAAGGTAATCACCTTATATAAATATATGGAGGCAATCAGAAATTCCAGGATTATCAACAAAGAAAACTACGTCAACGAGATTGAAAAGATTCATACTCGAATCGACGAGCTTCATGAAAAGCTCGAAGACGTCGACGAGGATGATGAAGAACACATCAACCAAGTAAAGCTCGACCTATACCCTGAACAGGTTGAACTTCTCGAAGATAAGGCTGAAAAACTGAAGGAACGTTTCGAGAAGGATGAAGAGCGATACGAGAATCTATTAACTGAACTCGAGAGGACTGAGACGACTGAATTCAATATCGAATATCTCAAGTCTCAACCTGATCCTCGCTTTGAACTCGAATCCATTATTCGTTCTATCACTCACATTTTAGTAAACCTAAACGAATCAAATGAATGAACACCCATCTTAAAATTGTAATGTATGATCATACATAACGCATCTGCTATATCGTGCTGACGCTCGTATGGTATATCCTTTATGTATTTAGACGCGATAGCCACACTCCTTTCTTTCCGTTGTTCGTAGTCTAGATGACGCATACCGAAATGTCTATGGACACTATGAGGGGATATTAATACAACCTTATCCATAAATATATAGTGTAAGAGACTTTCAATATTTGTCATACCAGCAGGTGGTTGACGTTCAATAAGTATGACATCAGCCTCTTTAAATAAAAACGCATAGTCTTCTATAAATAAAGAAATGATCACGGCAGTATCGTTGGATTTTCCTTTATACTTATATTCACCCAGGTCAATTTTCTTTATATAGTCGATATTGATCTGAGGCCCATCACATGTTGCCATTACTAATCCCATATTCGTATATCCAATATCGACCCCTAATAATTTCATGGCTTAATATAAAGATGAAGATTAACTATAAGCTCATCAACTCACTGGTTCTCCTTTCGATTCCCGTCATCATGATATATGCCATGGTGAAGAACCCAGTCGAAGTCGAAGTCGAAGTTCCCGTCGATCGCTTCGTCCCCGTTCAGATGTCACCCCAAGTACCAGAGTACCGTGGTCCCCCAATTAAGAAGTACAAACCCGGACGCTTCCAGCAGATCGGTATTCTCACGAATGAAACGGGTGAGACTTTACCCCTGTACGGTCGTGAAGTGCGTAATCGCCGTGATCGGTATCATTATCACACAACCACACAGGGTGATCAAATCTACCCCATCCCCGTAACCATCGATGGTCGTGAATGTACAGAGGATATCGGATGTCCCGAACTTTACGGTGGTGAGAGTGTGTCTGTCTATGGAAAGGATACACCCTTCATTGTGAAGACGTACCGGACGGATAACTATTTCTAATGAGGTCGAATTCTCTCATGATCAGGTCTGATCCAGATTTTGATAGGAATGCCTTGATTTTCAATAAATGTAACACATCATCGTCATTCAAGTATTGTAGAAAACGTCGCTTTGCTTGAATGTCACCCATTTGGTTATTTTCTTTTTGTGACTGTACGTAGGGCCATGTGTGACGACGTAGTTCTTCGAGTTCACCTCGAATATTTACAATTTCCGGTAACACTACTTCTCTTATGAGACGATTCGTTTCTTTTAAATCGTCGGTATACGACATAGATGTATATCGTTTATTTTCTTTATAAATGATATATGGACTATCAGGAACTTAAGAAGCGAGTTAAATCTTCTGGACAACGCATTACGAAAGATGTTAAGGGTAAACGTGTTCGTCTTACGTCACAAGAACTTCGAAAAAAAGTTAGACGTGATATGATGAATCGTGTGAATGACGCCAAACAGACATTAGGTATGTGTAAATCTCTGTTAAACGTGACTAAAAACCGAAGGGTCCCTGCCCCACCTCCACCTCCACCTAGAAAGGTTCAGACGAATGTGCGTCAAAAACTCATCGCCGAATTAAAGGCAAATCTTAAACGTCGTGGTATTAGTAAAAACTAACACCAAATCGTTTCGTGATGTACTTCTTCGCCAACGGTAAAGAGGGTTGACTCCAAAGTAACCATCTCGACCAAAACCCTGGAGTCGCAATACCATTGCTACTCCATTTCTCTTTATCACTTCGTGTGACATTTAACATTCGTTTATGAACACTTTGATCACCGACTGGTACATTCCCTCCATGTCGTTGAACATATAAACGCATTCGTGTAGGATCCTTGTGGATCGTGTAATCAGAATAGCCTCGACCACCAAAGTCAACTTCACGACCATCTTGGAGGATCGCCCTGAACTTCTTTTGGGGGTTGGGACTCTTGATGAGTCTGACCTTCATTACTATAATTAGACAAGTTTATTCTGTTTGAGGATGATGTACGCAAGCATGAGAACCTGGACAATTTGGAACACGGTAAGACCGAATGGCATCTTGGGGACGACCATGAGGGTCTTGATCTTGTCGACGATCACTTCAGGTTCGACCTGGTATTTTTCGGAACGTCTGTACATTTATATAAAGGAAATAAAATAATTTTATGCACCGTTGCAGGCACTGCAATAGTTTTCAACCAATTTTTTCTCCTTTCCACGCTTAAGTAGGAAAATGTGATCATACATATGAAGAAGAGTCATCGCGACGGCCAAGACAATAGCCGGTCGGTTACCCAAGTTCTTTGTCGTGACAAGAATCAGTATAAGGATCGCAACCATAATAGTCTGGGGAATAGTGAGTAACATTTGTAGTAGACTGAGAAATTAAATGAAATATTGTACGGTCACCAGCTACATGTCCAAGGGTCCAGGTGTCGTGAGCGATAACATATGCTGTTCTGAGCGAAGACTTCTTCGCACACTATATACGAGGTGTATGAAAAGTGGTAATAAACCACATCAATTCACTCAATGGCTTCATCGAAAATACGGTCAATTGATTATAACGAGAAAAACCATTTATGGTGACGGGATATCTTTACCGTGTGTACTATGTAGAAAAACACTCGATAAATTTGGAGTTCGATGGTCTGCTCATGATGGCGATAAATGGGTAGATAGTGGTTTGTGTATACCAGTACCTTCTCATTCAACGAATAAACAGAAGAGAGTTTTAGGGTTTAAGTTTTAATTTGAATCGAGGTGTTTTCTACAAACTGCTTTATACATATCACTCCCTCCAATTAATTCCAGTTTTAGATCGGGTACGGTTCGTTTCGTAAATGGTCCCACATTTCCATTACTGCACATCATACAAAGTGCCGACAATTTCGTAACATCACATGCGAGTGGGATACAGTCGATGAGTTCTCCAAACTTTCTCTGGAATGAATCCGCATCGAGACCGGCGAGGATGACACTTTTATTTTCAAGGAGACAATACTCTACAAATTTTTTCAGTCTTGGGAAGAATTGCCCCTCATCGATCGCTACGATGTCCGCAATCTGAAACGCTGGTCGTTCTATGAGACTAAAAAGATCATGCACTTTGTGACAATCAAAGTGTACGTTATCGTGCGTTTTTAGAACTTCATCAGGTGAACGCGTATCCTTTGCTGAATTCACAACGATTATATTCTTATCAGTCACTTTCAGACGCTTAAGTCTTCGTATCAGTTCTGATGTTTTACCTGAAAACATATTTCCCATAATAATTGAGAGACTCATCACTCCTTACATATTATAATATTGTATTTTTTATATGGGTGATTTACACAGAGCAACCTTAAATGGTAAGAATGGGTACTATAACCCTACAACAGGGGAGCTCATATTTGGGAAATGTATTTATTCGAGTATTGGGTCAGCTATAAAATATCTCAAATAGTATATGTGATAAAAATATTATTACAAAATAAGAATGCCTCAACCAAAACCCTTCTTTAATTATATAAGTAAACGTAAAGAACTTGATAAAAAAATAAAAAATAAAATTGATCAGTTAGTTAACCTATCTAGTCTAGCTACCAACCGTAACCGCGAGGCTGCGATTAAAATTCAACGAGCTTGGAAGAGAACAAAGACTCCTGAGCATAAGTTGAAACTCTCACAGTTGGTTGACAAGATGACTAAAAATTATATACAGATGAACAAAGTAAATGAAATATCACGACATTTGGAAAACGTGAAATTATTCAACCGTAACAACAACGGAAACGCGGTGATGACAAATATAAATCTCAGGAAAAAGTAAGATGCCTCTCAGCGATGCAGCCATCACGAAAAAAGTTGGACAGTTGCGTAAATCTGAGGGTAAAATCTACGCACCCCTCAAATATTTCAGGGGGTTGGAGACTCTCACAGGGGTTGAGACACGTTATAAGAAAATGCTCAAACGGGACTACACCAATTTCCGAACGGACAAGGGACAGGTTACAAAAACTTCCTCCTACACCCAAAAATTTAGGAAGATGTATCCGGGAGCTAAATCCCTCCCTGAAATTGCTAAGGCTACTAAGATTCCTCTGAGGACTGT
>Ga0222708_1000005_pt1 | contig 94787 bp, 93 predicted proteins | sample AntAcemetage1576_FD_179806 | JGI IMG/M metagenome (GOLD analysis project Ga0222708, IMG submission 179806) | Saline water microbial communities from Ace Lake, Antarctica - #1576 | ecosystem: Environmental > Aquatic > Non-marine Saline and Alkaline > Saline | place: Antarctica: Ace Lake... | reverse complement strand
GTGAGTTAATCTTGAGAGGCACAAATTTACGAGGGATTTCAACGGCTTTTGCAGGCACAACTGACGAAGCGGTAAGTATATTGCAAGTGTCTCAAAATCAGTTTTTAGATTATACTTTTAATCCAGCAATTGATAATTATGTATTTTTTGCCGTTAAAGGAAATACTTCTGATAACTTTAGAAAAACACTTTTTGAAATAAAAATAACGCCTAATTTAGTATAAAATATTCAATTATGATGAAATTACTATTACTACTGATTTTTTTAAATTGTTCATCTCAAAAAAGAGAGTTCATAACATATGAAAATAAAAAATATAAAGTCGTAGAAGTTTTGATGCTTTATAATGATACTATTTACAAGTGTAATGAAAAAACGATATTTAGATACACTAAGAATTTCATATATATATACAAACCGAAGTACTATAAAAAAATTAAAAATGAGAAAAAATAGATTTTATAACGAATTTATCTTTTTAATCACCCCTACTTTTTATAAAAACTTAATATTTATAATAAAGAAAATTATAACAAAAAATAAAATATTAAAAAATAACAACAAATGAGAACAAGTAAAAAACACACTTTAGCCCTACCAATAGCTTTTATATTAGCTATAATTTTAAAAATAACCAATTGGACAGGCTGGAACGCACTACAATACAACGATAAATGGTTTGGTTGGGAATTTCAAACATCAGCCTTTATTCCACAATCGATAATTGTGATTATTTTATCAATTGTATTTTCGGGTGCGTTTGAGTACTTTCAACAAAAAGATTTGGTGGTAAAACCTAGCCGAAAAGACACAATAACCGATATAATCGTTTCAACAATTTTCGCTTATTTAGGTTTTTTAATAGCTTATGTTTTATGGTAACATTCATATCTACGAAAACAATCTAGAATAACTAACAGTCTGGTAAAAAATAATTGGTCAAATGGGAAATAAACGAATAACTATTTTATTCACCATATAAATCTTTTTTAGGAGTACATTTTTCCCTAATTAATCTTTCAACAAAAGCAAACATTTTTAACCCGTTATCATCACAATACTTTTTTAAAAGTTCGTGAGTGGTTGGTGTTATTTTTAAGTTTTTATCCCTTTTCATAGTGTTTTTTGATATAAGTATGTCAAAAGTATGAAAAAAAACACACTAAAACGAATTTATCTTTTTAATCACCCCTACTTTTGATAAAAACTTAATATTTATAATAAAGAAAATTATAAAGTAAATAATAACAAAAAATAAAATCTTAAAAAAATGGCAACAAAAGTATTCGTAAGTCCTGGTGTTTATACTTCAGAAAAAGACTTAAGTTTTATTACACGTCAAGTAGGTGTTACAACATTGGGGTTAGTTGGCGAAACAACAATAGGGCCAGCTTTTCAACCAATCTTTGTTAGCAACTATGGTGAATTTCAGTCTTTCTTTGGTGGTACAAATCCAGCAAAAATAAAAGACAACGGGGCACCAAAATATGAACTTCCATACATTGCAAAATCATATTTTACACAATCTAACCAATTATTCGTAACTAGAGTATTAGGTTTTTCTGGTTTCTATGCTGGTTTATCGTGGGGTATTACTCTTCAAGGTGCATTAGACCCAGATACAGTTATAGCAACTGCTACTAATACTTATACTGGTGGTAGCTCTGATTCATTAATTTCATTTACGGCAACATCTGCTGGTACTATTGTTACCCTTGTTTCCGCTGAACCAATTATTCAAGACCTTATCGATAACGGAACATTAAATAGTACATTATCTGTATTATCTTTTTCAAGCGTAGGATACTCTTCTAAAATTGACCCTAACTATATTAAAAATGGTGCTAATTTTAGTGGTGCTGAATTTACTATTTATTTAGACTCTAAAGGTCAAGACCCATCTGGTGGTTTTATCACGGGTACAACTAGTGGTGTCACTACATTATTCAGTGGTGATGCTTATGTTGATGTTGAAAATAAATTAGTAGCGTTATTACGCTCTAGAGGTGGAATTAACTCAGACACACAATACCCATCATTCGAAGTTACTGGTGTAACAAACGCTGTTGTGTTTGACCCAAATGTTGTTGGTGCGATAACTAACCCATTAGGTGATTTTGCTTTGACAGGTGTTTCTAATACTCAAGGTTTATTTAACAACTTAGTGTCTTTGGATAAAACTAAAAAGAATTATTTACCTAGAGTATTAGGTAGAACAGTTCCAGATGGTAACACACCATTATTCCTTGAAGAATTTTATAACAAAATGTTTGAAACTCTTAACGATAACGATAAAATATACGGTATTAACTACGATATTGTTGAATATGATGATGAATTTTCTGATTATCAACAACAATTCCAACCAGCTATAACACCTTATGTTGTATCTGAGTTACGTGGTAATAAATTATTAAGATTGTTCAGATTTTGGACTATATCTGATGGTAATGCTGCTAACGAACAATTTAAAATATCTATTAGAAATATTAAATTAGACACTAAAGAATTTGATGTGGTGGTTAGAGCTTTCTACGATACGGATGCTCAACCAACAATATTAGAATCATTTAGCCGTTGTACAATGGACCCAACTTCTAACAATTATATTGGTAGAAGAATCGGTACACTTGATGGTTTTTATCCTTCTAAATCTACTTACATATTATGTGAATTAGATGATTCATCTAACACTAGTGATGCGTTCCCAGCTGGTTTCGTAGGTTATCCAATCCGTGATTACCAATTAAATAATCCAACCGTTGTTGACCCTAAATTAACTTACAAAACTGAATATGGTGCATTTGAAAATAAACGTAAATATTACTTAGGTCTTTCTGAAACTATGGGTATTGACGCTGATTTCTTTGATTATAAAGGTAAACCACAAACATTATCTCCAGATATGTGGACAGGTATGACAAATGGTTTCCACATGGATATCGATGCGTCTGCTTCTACAATTGACAATATAACTGTGGTTATTAATACTACAGGTGGTACTTACAGCCCAATATTCTTGTTCGACACAGGTAATTGGCAGTTTAGAACTGATAACGGTTTGGTTAACGGACCATATGAAAGAATTCAATCTCGTAAATTTACATTTGCACCATACGGTGGATATGATGGATGGGATGTTTATAGAACTAGAAGAAGTAATTTAGATAGTTTCATTATAAACGGTACTAATGGTTCTAAAGGTTTATCTAGCGGTGCTTTCACTAATAAAACACTTACAAACGGTGATATGGGTATCAACTCTGATTACTACGCTTATTTAGAGGCAATCTGGACATTCAAAAACCCAGAAGCTGTTAATATTAGTGTATTTGCTACACCTGGTATTGATAATTTTGATAACACTAATTTAATTGAAGCAGCTATTGATATGGTTGAAACCGATAGAGCTGACTCATTATATATTATGACAACTCCAGACACTAACGGTGGTGGTGATGTTATGGGTGTAGAAGACGTAACTGATTTCTTAGATGGAATGTACGATAGTAACTACTCATGTACTTACTGGCCTTGGATTCAAGTAAACGATACCGAAAACAACGTTTATATTTTCATGCCACCAACAAGAGATGTTGTAAGAAATATCGCTTTAACTGACAACATTGCGTTCCCATGGTTCGCAGTTGCTGGTATCCAAAGAGGGGATGTTGATGCTGTACAAGCTCGTAAAAAATTAACTCTTGCCGAGAGAGATGAGCTTTACGAAAACAGAATTAACCCAATTGCTACTTTCACATCTGATGGTATTAAAATATGGGGAAATAAAACGTTACAAGTTAAAGAGTCTGCTCTTAACAGAATTAACGTTAGAAGATTGTTATTACAAGCTAGAAAACTTATTTCTGCTGTATCTATCAGATTGTTGTTTGAACAAAACGATAGTGTAGTTAGAAACCAATTCTTAGCGCTTGTAAACCCAATCTTGGATAGCATTAGAAGTGAGAGAGGTTTAACTGACTTCCGTGTGGTTCTTTCAAACGACCCAGAGGATAGCGATAGAAACCAATTGACTGGTCAAATCTTCTTGAAGCCGACCAGAGCTTTAGAGTTCATTCAATTAGAATTCGTAATTATGAATACAGGTGCGTCTTTCGACAATATCTAATCATAAAAACATATTTAAACATCAAAGCTTCCATAACGGAGGCTTTTTTGTTTTATAAGATATTTATAGTAAAACAATATTATGGTTAAACTAAAAATCACGCAAGAACAATATAACAAAATTATTTTACATGAACAAGCTTCACGTTCATCTTTGTTAGTTGAAACAACAAATGAAGTCATTTTAGGTGTTGCAAAGTTAGCTGGGTTAAAACTATCTGGCCAAAACGAAATAATCGCTAATAAAGCTTTAAATGATAATAAAACTATGGATTTAATCAAATCTACGTTAGAGGATAAAAATAAAGTTAAAGAATTGGTTGGTAAAATGGAAGAAAAAGGTATGAAGGACGTTGAAAGTTTTTTATCTAAGAATGTTGGTGGGTTAGTTAAAAAATATAACCAATACGCAAAATCTGGAAAATTAGATTTTATATCAAAAACAAACCTTTTAGAGCTAGGTGGTAAGTAATTCGTAAATTATTTCTCCAGTAAAACTAGTTTTCCAGTTACAATCATTTAAAATATTATCAACAAAGTTATTATATTTTTTTAATAATTGTTTTTTAGTAATTTTAATTTCTTTCATGATATTTATATTAAAGAACAAATACACGATTTTTTTTTAATATTTCCTAGTATATTTTTAAAAACCATTATATTTATAGGTAAGGATAAAAAAATAACAAAAATAATTCTTATTATATTTTTTATTAAATAAGAACAAATAAAATTAAAAACAAAAAACATGGCTGATTTATTGATGAAAATGCCCTTACCATACGAACCTAAGAAAAAGAATCGTTGGTTAATTACATTCCCAGCAGATTTAGGTATCCAACAATGGTGGTTAGCGTCTGCTTCTAGACCTTCAATTACACAAAACGAAGTTGAAATCCCGTTTCTTAACACATCTACGTGGGTAATCGGTAGATTTACTTGGGAAGCAATCGATGTAACGTTCCGTGACCCAATCGGTCCATCTGCTACACAAGCAATCATGGAGTGGGTACGTCTTCATTCTGAATCAATAACAGGTCGTCAAGGTTATGCTGCTGGTTACAAACGCCCAGTTGAACTAGAGATGCTTGACCCAACGGGTGTTGTTGTCGAAAAATGGTTATTAGATGGTACAATGTTAACTAACGTTGGATTTGGTGCCTTATCAATGGACGATGATGGTATCGCTGAGATTACAGCAACTCTTAGATTCGATAGAGCAATTTTATTATTTTAATTTATTAAAATAGCTTTACCAAAACTTGACTTGTAAATATTTCTTTAGTTTTTGTTAAAAATAACAAATAAATTAAAAAAATATTTATTTTATGGTAGTTTGTAAAGAATGTGATAGAGATTTCGAAACGTTAGATTCAGTTAGGTAACACAGAAGTCAAAAGCATGGTATAAAATAAAAGATTAAATGAGTTTAAAAATATAAAATATGAGAAAAATAGACAAAAAGAACAACTTTAAAAAAGTTAACTTATTATCAGAGCAAAGATATTTAGAGTCTAAGGGTTTGGTTAAGGAATCATTCCATAATGCTGACGGTACGCCAATTGGTGTTGATAGTATGCACAGACCAGTATCAGAAGAAGCGCCAATAGATAGAATGTATGGTTCTGATGAGTGGGTTCAAGCACAACAAGACGCTGGTAAAGATATTAGTGCCATAAAAAGTGAGTATACTAGTAAACTATATGCTATGGAGAAACCTTATTATAGTAATAATGAGGTTTTAGATACGATAATTAAAATTTATCAATCACATATTCAACAATTAGGTACTATGATGGGGAATAATGGTGTTGATTCTGAATTAAACGAAGATGGTTTATCAGATTATTCTACAGAACTAAATAATACTGGTGATTATCCGTGGATAGATTTTTTAGGGGACAAACAAAAGGGTGGTGATTATAAAAATAGAAACCAACAAGCTAATGAAAAATTTAAAATAGAATTTAATAATAATTATAAAGGACAAAGTGTTGAAACAACAAATGGTAGATATTTTTTTGAAACATTAAAATATACTAATAATTTTGGAAAATATGACTTGATATTTATGAGACCTAAAAGTGAAGATGAATACAACGATAAAACTCTTTTTATTAAGTATGACCCTTCAAATGTTTATTACATTGATTCAAATGACGACATTGAATTGATGGATAAAGATTCAGTAGATAAAGTAATTGACATGTTGAAATATAACAAATAGCATAGAGAAACCACCACACGGTGGTTTTTTTATTTACCCAAATAATTTGATTTATTTTTTTATTTAAGATTTACTTTTTACGTTTATTAATATATACTAGTAAATATAAAAACATAAAAACATAAAAATATAAATAATGAGCGAAAAAACCCTAAAACCAAACGTTATTCCTAGTAAGGAACAAATGAATGCCGCTGCTACTGAAAAAGCTAAATTAGAAGCGTATGAAACAGAAAAAGCTTTGGTCACTAATGAAGTATACGGTACAGCTATGGCACCAGATGACACACCTTATGGTCATATAAGCGCTGTTGAGATGATGCGACAAAGAACTTTTAACCAATTACAACAACAACAAGAAAGTGGTGTTGTTCAAGACCATTCATTGGCTGAGAAGACTGCTGCTAGTGTTTACGCTGAAGCGGCTCGTGAAAAAAATGAAGAACAAATGAGACTTCGTGATGAGCAGTTAAGAATAAACAATGAAAATATTCAAAAATATCAACAGCAAGCTAATCAAGCTTCTGCTAGAGAAAATAAAAACCCAGAAACAAACACTGGTTTATATAATCCAACACCTCAAATGAATGAAAATACACAAAGTACAGCTAATAACTATACTAATGATAATAACAATAAAGGTTATTATATCCCACCAACACCACCTAGTGTTCCACCAGTAAATTTAAACCAAAATTTTGGTCAGAACCCTTCTAATATCGACCCTTATATTTTAGAGCTAAGTCAACCTAATTACAACGCACCATTTGATGTGATTCCATTACCTTCTAAAGGTAAGACTTATAGAAATAAAAAAGCCAATGTTAAATTAGCATACATGACAACAGCCGATGAAAACATTCTTACTAGCCCTAACTTATTACAAAGTGGTGAATTTTTAGAAATTTTAATCAATAGAAAAATACTAGACCCAGAATTGCGTTATAAAGACCTTTTACCAGGAGATAGAAACGCAATCATGATTTGGTTGCGAGCAACTGGTTACGGTGAGATGTACCCAGTAACGTTGTTAGATGAAAACAGTATTCCTTTTGATACGGAGGTTAACTTGAATGATTTAAAAACAAAAGAATGTGCGATTGACCCAGATGAGGATGGTTTGTATTCTTTCGATTTACCGATAATGAAGGTAAATCTTAAATTTAAGTTATTGACATGTGGTGAAATAGATGATTTGGAAAAAACAATCACTGATGAAAAAGAAAAAGGAATTCCAGTAAACAACCTAACAACATATAAGTTTGAAAGAATGATTAAAGAAGTTAATGGTTCTAGAGATAGAAATATGATTAGAGAATTTGCTAACATTATGAGAATCTCAGACGCAAAAGCTTTAGATAATTATATTGAGGAATTAGAGAGTGGTATCGACTTAAATATTAAGATTGCGACCCCTGGAGGTGGGTCTATTGCCACCTTTCTTCCACTTAACATCCAGTTTTTTTGGCCTAACTACAGAGTATAAAATACCATTATTAGAAGAAATATATATTTGTACACAATATTTAAAAGGTATGAGTTATAATGATGTTCTATCTATGCCTACTTATGAAAGACGATTCTTTTTAGGGTTGTTAACTAAAGAAAATAGGGATAAAGAAGAACAAGTAGAAAAAATGAAAGAACAACAAAAAACAAAAGGCACCAAAGGTAACCGAACAACAAAGGTTAGTGGTGAAGGTCTTAAAAATAGAATGAAAAATGGAGATATACCATTAACATAATAAAATACCCGCTTTTTAGTGGGTATTTTGTTTTATAAGATATTTATAAACAAACAGTAAAATAATGAATAAAAAAATAAAAATAACAGAAACACAATACAATAGGTTAATTAATCTAATGGTTGAAACACCTTTTGATACTATGACTAAATCTAGTATTAAAAATGGGGATGTGATATCTATTACATGGAAAGGTAGCAAAAATAACTTTAAAGTTATTAATAATACTTCTGGTCAAATTACCATGGACAACATTGATAAAGGTTCCGCTAATATTAATTATCGTTATTTTATGGTTTATACGTCTTTAGATGGTGATGATTTGGAATTAAGAAGAGTACATAAAACAAAAGAAGCCGATAAATTAGATGACCAAAAAAAATGGGCAAACATTACAGTTAAAGACATTACGGATATTCAAGTTATTAGAGATGGTAAAGTAATTGATAGAGTCGACCCAGTTTCCCCTAATGCTGCTAAACAACAAAAAAAAGGAAATACTGACACTACTGAGTCTAGTGATTTTATTACAGATATAAACAATAATTTAACCATAATCTTAGAACAATTAGCTGAAGGTAAAGGATTGAAATTGATTTTAAATAACGCTGAAGTTATTTTTTGCTGTAATAAAAAGACGGGGGGTATTTTTGATTTAGAAATCATGGAAAATAAATCAATACCAGAACTAAATAAATGGCAAACTTTTGTTTTAGATATTAAAAGTAACCCCAATGATGATGAAACATCTATTTACGAAGCGAACAAAAACATAGTAAAAACACCAGACAACGGTAAAACTTTTAGTATAAAATTTAAAGTGATAACTAGTGATAAAGAATCTGAAGTTTGGGTTATAGGTGGTCAAGGTGTTGCTATTACAAAATCATGTGAAGATAAAACTGATAATGACATGGAAAATAGTGAAGAAGCTAACAACAAAGAAGAAGAATTAAAATTGGACGCTAAAGAAGCTTTTGAAAAAATTATTTCGGACCCAATGATGCAAAAAGCTTTTTATTCACAACCAACATTTTGGCAATCATTCGTGGCTGAATTAAAAGGTAAAAAAAGTCCAGGAAATGGTATAATTACCGTTTTAAATATAGTTAAAAACTATGAGTACAAACAAATAATTGAACAGATTGGTGAAGGTTTTAGCAATAAAAAAGGTGATATTGTAGAATTTAACCCTTTAAAACCAACAACGATTAGTTACAACCTACAAAAAGAAGGTCGTAAAGAATTTAAATTACAAACATTAAAACCAACAGAAATTAAAACTTCTGCCGATAAAAGAGAAACTGGGTTGGTTTTGGACGTTAACTTACCTCAAGACCCAAATTATATTTTAAGGGTTATTGTTGACGGGAAAACCGAAACTGAAAATATAAAAGAATGTAGGTTAATAATAGGTAGATTAACTAGTAGTAATATTTTTACCGCTGTTAGTAAACCAATAACTACCGAATTAGAGTTTTTAAATTCAGATGGATATAAGATTCCAAAAAAAGAAAATATTAAATAATTATGAGTCCAGCAGAGATTAAACAACTTACCGAAGAGCTTACCAAACAAGCTAAAATACAACAAGAAATTGGTCAATCCATTGAAGCTTATATGAGTGGAATGGATGAATATAAGAGAACTTTAAAGGAGATTAATAAAAACAAACAGCGTGAAATTGAGTTACAAAGATTAACAACTGTTGGTACCCAAAAGGAAAAAGATTTAGCATCTATAAAACTTAAAATATTACAAGACCAAACAGACGAACTTGAAAAACAAAGTAGGATAATGGGTGGGGCTTTATCTTCCGTTAATAAAAAATCTTTGCTTGGTGCTAAATTAATGGGTGAGGCAGCAAAAGGTTTAGGTAAAGCTTTTGTTAATTTACCTGGAATGATTCAGTCGGCATACGGCAAAATTAAAGGTTCAGGTTTATTTGAAATGGAGAAGGAGATTAAAAAATCTGCTTTATCCATGGGTGTTTTATCTAAACAAAGTGATTCTTTTAGAACTACAATAGTCAATGCAGCTAAAGAAACCGCTATGATTGGTATAGGTGTCAAGGAATTGTCTCAAATGCAATCAGCTTATAGTGAAGAATTAGGTAGAGCAGTTACTTTAAGTAAAGAAGGTTTGGTTGCTATGGGCCAAATGGCTGTGGTTACTGGTTTAGGTGCCGAAGGTGCGGCTAAGATGTCGGCTGAAATGGAAAATCAAGGTTTATCGGCTGAAAGAACTGCTGCGTATGTTGAACAAACATTGAATGATGCTAGTGCTATGGGTATCAACGCAACCAAGATTATGAAAAACATAGCCAATAACACAAAAATGCTTAATCGTTACAACTTCAAAGATGGTGTAAAAGGTTTAACTAAAATGGCTTCTCTTGTAACTAAATTAGGTGTAAATATGGAATTCGCAGCTGGTTTTGCTGAAAAATTATTTAACATAGAGGGTGCAGTTGATATGTCAGCTCAATTACAGGTTATGGGTGGTGAATGGTCTAAATTAGCTGACCCTTTTCGTTTAATGTTTATGGCTAGAAATGATATGGCTGGTTTGACTGAAGAAATAGCAAATGCCGCTGCTTCTTCTGCTACATTTAACACAAAGACTAAAGAATTTGAATTGGGTTCACTGGAAATGAGCAGACTTAGAGTTATTGCGGAACAAACTGGTATATCTTACGATGAACTAGCTACAGCTGGAAAAAATGCAGCTAAATTTACGAAAATTAAAGGTCAAGTAAGTTTTACCATGAATGAGGATGAAAAAGAATTTTTAGCCAATACAGCTAAACTTGATGAAAACGGTAATGCTAGAATTGAAGTTGAAATTGGTGGGACACCAAAGTTATTAAGTCAGTTAACTAGTGCTGATAGAGAAGCTATAAAAAGCAGAATCACGGAACAAGCTACTATGAAAAAAAGAGCTGAACAATCTATAACTTTTGATGAACAAATAACTTATTTAATAAATGAATTAAAAGTATTTATGTTACCATTGGTTAAAACAATGAATGAAAAACTTATCCCTAAATTAAGGGACTTAAGTGATAAATTCACAGTTAAAGGTGGTTGGGGTGAAAAAATTGAGAAACTTGCCGAATCTGTTGGTGGGGTAATTTCAGCTATTGGTGGGTTTATTATTGATAACCCTATTATGTCAGCAATGATTTATGGTGCCGCTAAATTTGGTGGTATGTTCTTCGATGTGGCTAAATGGTTACTTAACGGTATTGCATTGGCTAAAGGGTTTAATATGGCAGCTAGTATTGGTGGTGGTGATAGTGACCCAACAGATGGTGTTGAAAGTGTTTTAGATAAATTTGGTAAAAAAATATTTAATCAAAAAATAACAGGTGCTGCCGCAAAAACAAGTAAAGGTATGGCGGGTAATTTTAAAGGTGGACTTAAAAGTTTTGGTGGTGTTGGTGCTGGTATTTTAGCTGGTGGGTTAGCTGCATGGGATGAATGGAGTGAAAACGCTGAAAAAGGTATGGATAAAGGTGAAAATACTGGAAGAACTACCGCTAAGGCTGCTGGTGCTGGTTTAGGTGCATGGGGTGGTGCTGCTGCTGGTGCAGCTATTGGTTCTGCTTTTCCTGTTGTTGGGACAATTATTGGTGGTCTTATTGGTGCTGCTTTAGGAGGATTTGCTGGTGGTTCTTTAGGTGAAGCTGGTGGTGATGCAATATATGGTGATGAAGATAGAATGACCAGACCATTACATGATGGCATAATAGGTGGAATGAGTAGTTCGCCTCTATCTGGTATGTTAGGTTCTATTGCTAGTTCGTCTGGTAATATGTTAGGTTCTGATTTTTCTAAGGGTAGAGGTGTAATACAAGGTGGTAAAATAACACCAATTGATAATAAAGATGATTTGTTGGCGATGAAACCTAGTGGTGCTATTGATAAAACCTCTAAATCACAAGGTAGTAATATTGTTACACATTCATTTGGTAACATAAACATAAACGGTGAAATATTATTAAAAAGTCCAGGAAATAATCCTGGAGAAGTTGTAGACTTATTAAAAGATGCTTCTTTCAAAAGAGATATAACCAGAATTATTCAAGTTGAACTCGAAAAGAATAGAAATGGTGGTAAAAATAAAGGCTAATTATCATTGATTATCAACAAATTATGTTTTTTATTAAAATTAATGTTACAATGACTTGACTTTGTGGTTAAAAAACCGTATTTTTGTATAAATAAAAAGTATTATATATATATATATTATTATATATTATTATAAATTATTATATATTTAATTATAATATAAATTAATTAAAGACACGCATTGTGTCTTTTTTTATTTTACCTTCTTTTAGTCTAAGTATTTATTTTATCAAAATTTTTAGTAGTGTAGTATTTATATATAAATAAATAACTATGCCAATTTTTTATAATACTTCAACCCCTACACCAACAACTAAAAATACTATTACAGATGTTGCAACTAACTATGGTGTTAGGGATTTTTTATTGAACTTAAATCTATTACCAACTTATCCACAGATATCAACTTCATTGAATGGTAGTCCCAAGATTGGTGAGCCAGTCTTAGACACACTTATCAACAACGGTAGTAATGTTATTCCATTATATTTGCCTTTGGAAACAAACGGTATTTTATTCAAGGATATAAACATCAGCATAAACACATTTCAAAACGGTGCCTCAACTGCAAATGATTTAACTAGTATGTATTATATTAATGCAATACCTAACGTTAATTTTCCAAATAGTATTTGGCCACAAGGTACTCAAGATTACCCAACTACAGCTAATCAAGAAGTAAATGATTACGGATTGATTGGTAAAACTACTGATGCACAATTCAGAAAGAAAAATGTGATAAAAAATTTATATCTAGATGTTACTAAACAAATAGATATGGCTGATTTCATCAATTTAAACCCTTTAGATATATCTCGACAAGTTTCTGGTTATTTAGACACTTATGGGAGCTTAAATTTAGGTGGTAGTGGTGCTATTCAAGCTGCAAACATTATCGGTAGTGTTATAACTGGTCAAGGATTAGGTTTAAGTAAAGGTGGTGTGGTACCTAATTTTGATATTAGAAGTTCCTTAGCTGGTAGAATATTAGGCGCTACAGGTATTATAACAGATACTAAGCTAGGAAACATAGGTGGACAACAATTGGCTTTGGCGTTAGCTAATAACGCTGCTTTTAATGTTCAACAAGAAATACTAGGTTCGTTAAATGTACAAAACAATATACTTAGCCTTATAAAAGGTGATGGTTTGGTTGGTTTAAGACCAAGCTACAAAATTACTATACCATCTAGTGTTGGGGGTAGAATATTAGATACCGCTGGTAAAATACTAGGGTTTACTATACCTAGAAGTTATTTAGAACCAGAGGGCTCTATATTTCAAACAGAAAATAATGGGGTTGGTAATATTGAAAGAGCTAACTCTATGATTCTAAACACAGGTAAAGGTCAAATAGAGGCCCTTTTAAAAAATATTAAAACAAATCAGATAGGAACTAACGCTGGAGGTTCTGATGACCCTTCTAAATCCTTATTTAGAAGTGGATACGCACCAGCTTTTGCAAACAACAAAGGTCAAACACAAATCACTGATGCTTTGGTTTATGCTTTTAGTAAAAATGGTGCTGCTATAAATTTATTCGGTTCTACTGATGGTATCATTGCTGATTTAACTTATCTAAGAGAAGAAAAAGTTAGTGAAGCTGGGTTCAAAAGTCCAGAAGAACAATTATTCGTGGGGTACCAAGGTGGTTTTAGTTATAATGATAGAAAAATTAGCGATATAGGTTTTTCTTGGGGCACTGAAATGGGTGGGTTAGTTAATTCAAATTCTAGTGGATATGAATATGCCCAAATTAATATCGAAGATGTCAATAAAAAATCGCTTTTAAGTAAAACACAAAAATTATTTAATAGTAAAGGAATGAGAAATATTGTTACTAATAAAGGTGATATTGGAAAAAAATCCTCACAAATAGAAACAGTTAACGGTAATGGTATTTCTAAAGGTAATGCTGTATTAAAAAAAGAATTATTTGATTTATCAACGGGCCGATATAGCGGAGGTACTTATAGTGCTGAAGATACCTATTGTAGAAGTTGGACAACATTAGATAGGTACGATACCGTGTCCAAAATGGTTAGAAGTCACGGTTTGTGGGATTCAAATAACGTACCGTACAGGTTAAATACTGAAAATTCAGTATTGGGTGAGTATGGTTTTCCAAAAATAGCGCCTTATGCCAACGCAACAAGTGACACTAAAAAATTTATGTTTTCTATAGAAAACTTAGCGTGGAGTGATGAACATGAAAATTTACCAGAATGTGAAGTTGGTCCAGGAGATTTATTATCTGGCAAAAAAGGTAGAATTATGTGGTTTCCACCATATGATATACAGTTTAGTGAAAATAGTAGCGTTAGCTGGGAAGCTAACAATTTTATAGGTAGAGGTGAATCGGTATACACATATAACAACACTGAAAGAAGTGGTAACTTATCATTTAAGATAGTTGTCGACCACCCAAGCTATGTAAATTCGTTTAGAGGTGCATTTGGTCCAGATGATAATTACGTTAATTCATTCTGGGCTGGTTGTATTGACCCAAATAGTGAGATGGGTAAAAAATTAACAGTTAGTGAAAGGAGCGTTTCGACCCCAGATGATTTGACAATACCAGTTAAGAAAAATCCAACAGCAGAAAAACCACCAGGACCTCTATCTGTTTATTTCCCTAATGATAACGCAGAAATATACAAACCATATGAAAATGGTTTAATACCTAGTACAACTACACCTATTGATTATTTAATTAACAAAAACGGTGCTGGTGAAGGTTTAGGGTCTTATAAAGCTAATTTTACTCCTGGTAATCACAACAACAGTTTATTAAGTGATGGTGAAGGTTGGCCAGATAGGTATAATTATGGCTTAAATTATTCCCAGTCTGGTACTTCTCGTAGTCCAGAAACAAAAACAACCATTGTTGGTGCTGATGATTTTGAACTTAGAGGTTATTTTGACCCTAATACTGATGTTTTTATTATAAAACATTTAACCGAGATTTGCCCACATTGTGTTGCCACTATAACTGGTTATGCTAGTGAACAAGGTAGTCTAGAATACAACGACAAACTAGCTAAAGCTAGAGCAGAAAAAATTAAAGAAGATATTAAACAAAAATGGTGGCCAAGTATTAAAGCTGCTTTACCAAAATTAATTGAATCTGATTTTGATAAACGTTTTAAAATTGGTGAAACAAAACAATTAACTGGTACTGGTTGTAAACCATGCCCACCAAACGTAACTAATGAAAATAGAGATATTTTATGTCCTACCGATACATTGGAATGTAAACAAGATAGGCGTGCAACTATTAATTTCGAGTATAGTTCTCAAATGGCAGAAGATGAAATGGCTACACCACCACCAATAATTAAAAAAAGGACTAAAACTATCAACACAACTATAACAAATAGATTTTACACTGAATGTAATTATTTTGAGCAATTAACTGATAACGACCCTTTTGTTTTTGATAGTTTTAGGGAAAAAATTCGTTATTTTCATCCAGCTTTCCATTCAACTACACCAGAAGGTTTAAATTCTAGGTTAACGTTTTTACTACAGTGTACCAGACAAGGTAAAACTAACGAAGGCCAAGGTGCTAATAATTTAGCTTTTGGTAGGGCTCCAGTTTGTATACTTAGAATAGGTGATTTTTACAATACAAAAATTATTATCGATAATGTTAGTATTGATTACGAACCATTGGTTTGGGACCTTAACCCAGAAGGTGTAGGTGTACAACCGATGATTGCAAATGTTAGTATGGCTTTTAAATTTATAGGTGGTTCAACGCTTATGGGACCATTAAATAAATTACAAAACGCTTTATCTTTTAATTATTTTGCCAACTCACAAGTTTATGACCCTAGAGCTGATTATATTTCAATTGAAAAACCATTAATAAAAGATAAAGACGGTAAAGATTTAGCTAATTCACCAACTGGATATTATCTTCGTAATTTAATAGATGAATCACCATACAATGGAGATGTTAAAAAATATATTGAAGGAGGTACAGCTACAAATGAAACGATAACTGATAACACACCAGAAATTGACCAAGAAAAAGCAAATGAAATAGCTATTTCATCATCTCCAGATAACGCACCAAGTACGGAAACAACTATTGATGATAAAGCGGTTATTGGTTGTTTTGGTTATGATGGTTGTTTTGCTTTCGACCAAACGGACCCAACAAGTGTTTCTTTGAATTTAAGATTGAATTGGAACGCAACAAAAGATATACAAAACCCAGCATTAAATAAAACATATGAAGCTTTTATTTACATTATTAACGATAAAAAAGGAAAGAGATTAGTTGGTCTTATTAAAATACGACCAAACTCAGCAGATACTTTGGTATATTCGGTGTATGGTTTTGGTAGCGGACAAATAACTCCTAGTAGTATCCCTAGCCAACCTAAAACCAGTACCGTGATTGGTTTTGTCGGGCAACAAGATAAAAATAAAATATTATTACATACAGATGTAGATATTGATGACGACGATGAACTAACTAAATTTATTATTGATGCTTGGAACGGCAATGGTGGCTCGATTGAAATAGTTTGGCAAGTAGAATGGGGTGGTAAAATTTATGCAAACTTTACACACCTTAATGTATTAACAAATAATTAACAAGAAAATATTATGGCACAATACGTAGATAGATATAATGCGTTCAGAGTTAACGCTAGTATGAAGCCAGTGATTGGTACAACAATACCAAATTCTGGTCAAGATAAAAATATGATTTATAAACATGGGTTAACTAGACTTGACAAATTGAGTCAGATGTATTATAATAACCCATATAGTGGTTGGTTAATTATGTTAGCTAACCCAGAATTTGGTGGTTTAGAATTTAATATACCAGATATGACATTAATTAGGGTACCATACCCTTTTGATAGTGCTATAGGTAGGTATAACGAACAAATTACAAAACATAAAATATTATATGGCGAATAGAATAACAAACAAGATAGGTTGTGAAGCTGGTAGAACAAAAATTGTTGACCCAAATAATTTTAGTGGTTTTGATTCTGAAAGCAATATATCAGTACCATTAGAGGACTTAAATATTTCGGTTGTTTTATCTACAACAAGAATGGGTAGAACAGTTTTAACTAGTAGTGATGATGAAAACACTGTAGGTACTAGAGAAAGTTCTAAAACTATGACAATAAATTTTATTGAGGGAAGCGAAGTTTCTGGTAGAAAAGTATTAACAACTAATTATACCGATTTAACTTCTTTGGGTTCAGATAGTAGTAATGATGAGGCTTTAGGTATTACAAATATTGACATTGATTTTAATTCTTCTTTCGCCCCAATGGTTAACATTGATTTTATTGATGTTAGAGGTAGTGCTATTTTCCAAAATGAACAAAATAATTCGGGTAATAATACAGCAAACAAGTATTCTACTTTTTTTCAATTACCATACCCAAAATTTGAGTTAGAAATTAAAGGTTATTACGGTAAACCAGTTACATATTGTTTACATATGCTTAAATTTAATTCAAAATTTAATTCAAAAACAGGTAATTTTGAAATTTCTTGCCAATTTATTGGTTATACTTACGCTATGTTATCAGATATGTTATTAGGTTATCTTAAAGCAATACCATTTACAACAATCGGTAAAAAAATACATGAAAGATATAACGAGGAGCGTGGTTACGAAGTAATCAAATTGGTAACTTTAATGGAAAATATCCAGAAAATAAATGGTGGTGTTGAAAAAATAGCCCAAAACTCAAAAAACGCTGATTCTTTTGGTAGAGGTAATGACGCTATTGAAAAATTAAATAATATTGAGGCGTTAATTAATGTGTTAGGTCGTAATTTAGATTTAAACAGTGATGTAAAAGATAATCATTTTTTTGTTGTAAAAAAAAATAACCCGTTAACAGATGAACAAACTGCGAATATAGAGGAGTATAAAGCATCGGTAGTTGTAAGAATAAACGAATTTAATGAAACGGATTCTGGTGGTAAATTAGATGAAAATTATTTTTTATTTTTTGACAAAGTAGATACGAATAAAGGTCTATATACGTCAGTTGTTAAAGAAATGTTTGACCCAAATAAAAATGGTTCATTTGACCAAAAAACTTTATCCAACACTTTAGGTTCACCAACCGATTTAGAAAAATTAAAAAAAGAAATATTTGACTATTTAAAAGATTATGAAATTAATAATACTGTTAAATTAGATATATATAATTTCAATGGTTTATATGAAAAAATAAACGCTACTAGATTAGTTGTAAATGAACAAATTAACTCTAGTAAAAAAGAATTAGCGTTAGAATTAAAAGAAAACGTTGCCGAATCTTTAGGTTTCGACCCAACAGTTAGAAGAATAATTGAAATTTTCACAAATGCAATTGAGGTATTTATGGAAAGTATTTACACTGTTTCTCAAACAGCGGAAAATAAAGGTAATGAAAGAAGAATTTCACAATTAGAATCAACATTTGGTGTTGAAATAATAAATTCGGATATAAAAAAAGAAAAATTAGAAACAAAAGAGTTTTATGCTTGGCCAGATTATAGAGAAAGAGATGAAAAAACTAAGACATATGTTGATAAATATTTAGGTAAAGCTCGTCTGTTAGAAAAACCACACCACGTTGATGAATTAGTTTTTATTGATGATTTATTAAATGCGTTTTTAATTGCTCAAAAAGCAACTGACGATGTACTTGATGACATAACACAAAACCAAACCACTTGGTTTCCGATTTCACCTATAGATACTAGTATTTTTATAAATACAGAACCTTATTCTAGGGTTGAATTGCTAAGTAATCAAGATGTTATGAGGCTTATGTTAATAAGAGGTATGACTTTTTTAGGTTATACTAACGACCCAGATTCGTTAAGCGATAAAGAAATTCAATCAATGGCGATAGCTGAAGCAGACGCTATTGTTAGAGGGGTAACAAATAAAAATTTAAAACAAACTATAAGTCTTATAAGTACTAGTACTGTAGCTAACGTTACTGGTACTATAAATACGGTATCTAGAAACGTGGTAAATAAAGTATCAACTTTTGATGGACAACAAGTAAAACCTTATTATTCTTATGATTATATCTATAACTCCTCAAATGATTTTAAAATTATCCCAATACAAAAAGAGTTTAACAATAAAACATGGGGTGATGTTAGTGGGGGTGTAAACTCAACTAAAAACTATACTAATTTACAAAAAGATAGCGAAAGTGGTAATTTATTTTTAACAAATTATTCCTCTTCTTTTGGTAAAAGCGGTGAGACAGACCAATATGATAAATCTTTAGATGGTGGTACATATGTTAAAATATTAACATTAAATGATTATAACAAAATAAAACAATTATACCCTGTTGAAGGGGTGGATACAAAAATTTCACCTTTAAAATTAAGTATTTTAAAAGATAATGTAACTTTAACACCTCAGCAAGTATCAGACGCTGGGTTTAACGTATTTGCTGGTCCTTTAGGTATGCAAGAATTTTCTTTAATGGATTTTGGTGATGATAACCAAGGCCCTTTAAGTTTTGCTTTTTACCGAGATAAAAGACCAGGTTTAACATACACCAGAAAAGCCTCTGGTGGTAATAGTTCTATATTTGATTTAAGTAAAAAACCACAAAACATACCAGAAAATAATCAAACTATTAATTATGAAATTGGTGGTAAAAAATTTCATAATAAATGGGGTAGTAATAGAGAATTATTATTAGAATATTATTCTGGTAATACTTCTGACTTAACTTTTCCTTTTCTATTATTACCTTTCCAACTTGGTGCAGCAAATGAATCTGAACCAGATTTCATTATAAATAGTGAATCTAAAGGTGTTAGTTTATTTGGGTCTACCTTATATTATAATCAAACTAGCGAATACTCTAAAGCGATGTTATTTTTACACACATTACCTTTTGTGGGTAACGGTATTAACCAAACATCAGGAGGTGTTATTAATTATATTAGAAATATATTTACCATACGTGGTGGTTTTGTAGCAGTACCAAGACTTTGGTGTGCTTATATTGGTAGTATTCTCTGGAGGTTGTCAACTGATGACCCAGAATTAATAGGAGGAAAACAAACTGGTGGTGGTACTGGTAGTAACGACCCTATAATTTGGGGTAATTATAAAAAAATAGAGAAAACTGATTATATTGTAAGTCTTTATAAAACAAGTAAAAAAACCGAACTACCTGTGGAAATAAGCCAAACAGATTTATTAAGTACGTTACCAAAACAAGTTAAAATTGAATTTAAAAAAATATTTTTTAATTTTGTTAATGGCGATGATAACTCAATATCATGGGATGCAATTAAAAATGGTCTAGAAATTTGGGATGGAGATGGTATTGGTTTTGAAACTTTACTAAACAATTCATATAGTGACCTTTCCCAAATTAATGGTTTAAAAAACGAAGATAAATATGTGGTAATAATACCGCAAACTATTTTAGGCGAAAAAGATAATTTTAGGTTAGAATTAAAAGATGGTTATAGTACTAACGATTCGGTTACAACATTAATAAAAGCTTTGGTTGAACCACTTATAATAGCTAATAATAACTATTATATCTGGAGAGGTCCAAAAAAAGATGACTATGGTACTAAGGGTGAGTATAAAACAAACCTAAGAGAAGGAATAAATGTTTACGAGGCAACTTTTAAAATATATTTTGATGCATTAACTAAGCGTTTAAAAGACACCTCGGACTCTTATTCACCGACAAATGAAGATAAACAATTACAACAAGAAATTTTTGGCACTGCGAATGAGGACACAATAAAACTAATATTATATAAAACATGTAAAAATGTACATGATAAGTGGTTAGCTGGTACTACAGATATAAATAATATCATTTTTCAATGCGGTGCAAATAATAGAAGTAATACCGATTCTAAATTAGCTATTCAATATAAAAGTAAAACATCACCAAAATTAATTGATAGTTTTAGGTTTATTAGTAGGTCTTTTAAAGATATTGGTGATAAATTATATATTAATCCGTTACCAATTAATGATTTTTTATTAGAAAACCCTAACACTTCGTCTTATGGTGCTATTAGTCAATTATTATCAGATAATAATTTTGATTTTATTGCGTTACCTAGTTTTATTAATTTTAAAGATAAAGCAGAAGTAGAAGCGATATTTCAACCCTATGGTAGTTACACAGAAGCTATTTCTGTTGGAACTTGTGGTCCTTCATTTGTTTGTGCGTATGTTGGTGGTAAATCAAATCATTTGGATTATAGTACTTCTGATTACCCTAACGATGGTTTTGACCTTAGATGTTTATATGATGAAAAAAGTGTAAATATTAATCCTGGTATCCCAGATGATTTTAAAACAGATGATGAGCCTTATGAGGACGCTGTTGGTGCTTTTGTTGTAAGATATAGTCAACAAAACCAAAATTTATTTAAAGATATTAGTTTGGACCAAAGTGAGTTTACTGAAACAGATGAATCGCTACAAATACAAGATGATATATCTCAAAAAGCTGGTACAAATAATAGAAGTATTGCTGGTCAAAATCTTTACAATGTTTATTCAGTAAGAAGCTATACGGCCCAAATTGAAATGATGGGTAACGCTATGATACAACCTATGATGTATTTTCAATTAGATAATATACCTATGTTTCATGGTGCATATATGATTACAAGAGTCAAACACTCAATAAAACCAAATCACATGTCAACAAATTTCACAGGTGTTAGGATTAGGTATGCGGAAACACCTTTAATTACTGCATTGGATTTATATATGTCATTTATTGATAATTTAGGGATTACAGGTGGAAATAGTGGTGGTGGTGGTTCTAGCGGTGGTAATTTTTCCAATCATTTTACTACTTCATTTAAATCAGATTTAATGGCAAATTTACCTGAAGATAAAATAATCATAGGTACCTTAACTGCTATTGAAAAAAATAGTTTAGGGGTTACAGCCCAACAAGAAAAACTTAATTGGGATGATGGTAATTTAGATGAATCTGATGGCGTTCAATTTTTAAAGGAATACGCTAAAGCTACACCTGGAATCTCTGCTGAAAATTTCGCTAATAATACTGAACCATGGAGTGGTGTGTTTATTTCTTATATAATGTTAGCTGCTGATAAAAATTTTCCAAGGTCAGCTTCACATCAAGTATATATAGAGTCAGCAATGAATGGCGTTGCTGGTTATGAGGTATTTCCTTTAAAAGCTGGGTTGAAAATAAAAGTTGAAGTAGGTGATATTTTTAACAAACCAAGAGTCGGTGGCAATAACGCAAGTCACTCAGAAGTTGTTTACTCTGTGTTCGGTGAAAAAGCTTACTTAATTGGTGGAAATATTGGTGACAGTATTTCTTTACTTGAATTAAATTTAAAAAATGGTTATATTGACGATACATCAGATGTTCTGGGTTATGTTTTATGTGTTAAAAAAACCGATAACAAATACTATAATGAAAAAAAATTAATTGGAACTGGTACTGGGGCTATGTCTAATAACAACACATCTTGTCCAGCTATAGGTAATAAAGGTTTTGCTCAAAATAGTGGTAATAAATCATCTATAGATAAAATATTAGCTGGTAAGAACAATTGTCCAAGTACTAGAGATTGTGTAGGTTCCTTAGCTGGGTTAAAACTAGTACCTACTCTTTGGGATGGTAGTAAATTAACCAAAAGGGGTGTTGTTGCTATGTCTCAAGCTATTGATGAAGGGTTCGGAAGCGCACCAAGTAGAAAAAACCCAGGAAATTTACGACCTTCTAGTAATAAAGGGTTTAAAACTTTTAGTACGTGGCAAGAAGGTTATGAAGCTTATAGTGAATATTTACTTGGAAGGTCAAAAACTGGTTGGAGTTGGTCAAATACTTTAGCTGATTGTTATGTAGCAGATACAAATAAATTGTTTAAAAATGGTGGTGTTAAATACCAAGATTTAGGTAGTTATGCGTATACTAAAAATACCAGCCCATCGTTAAGACAATACATTAACCAATACGCTCCATGGGGGGATAAAAATAACCCTAGTAATTATGCCTTATCTACGGCACTAACTTTAAAATCTTATGGTTTTAATGTAGATATAGACGAACCTATGAATACTTGGATATAAATTTGTTTATTTGGTATATTATTCGTACTTTTGTAAAATGAAGATTGCAAATATAGTGTCAAACCAAAAGGTAAGTGTTTCAGCAGAATTTAATGTGGTGGTATCCATGGATGATATTATTCATGGCTTACCTACATTAATAGTTGGTTTTGATTATGTTAATAAAAATTACCCAAATTTTGACGTTATGGATAGAAAATTAGGTGAAAAACTATATTGGACACTTAAACGAACAGAAAAAAGAGATAAATATGAAGAAGATTTATCTTGGTTTATAAATAAAGTTCTTACTGACTTAATTTCAGATATAAGCTATGTTTTTGTTGACCTAATACAATATAACGCTAAAACTATTAGAAAAATAATTAGAAAATTCCATTCTATGGTAAATAAAATTACTTACCAAAATGGGCAAATGTTGTATATTTACTCAGACAAAATTATTTTCGGTGTTGATTTAAAATTGTTAAAATATATTGGTTTAGATTATGGTAAGATAAAAGATAAAATAATAACAAAAAGCTCAGTCTTTTTGACCAATGACAAGATACTTATAGATTATAAAGATACTATCAATGAACTTGACAATCAAGTTAGATATATACCATATTTATATTCTATAACAAATGACCAAAACAATACTTCTAGCTTCATTCATATTCCCAGAGAGAGTAGAATGGTTTCTTAGCTACCTAGACTCAAGATTTAAAGTCACTAAGGATAAAATTTTTTGTTATAAAAATTTGGGTGATGAATCCAAATTAATTATGACGTTTAAAATATCAATACCAGAAGATAAAAAATTAGACCTTAAAAATTTATTTCCTAGTGCAATCCCAATACATAAAAAAGGTGATGCTTTATATACAATAAATGCTTTAAATAAACTAATTCAAGAAAAATTTCCAGAATCAATTGGTAATATTGATAATAAATCAATAAAAATAGATTGGGAAACATATCAAAACAAAATGATTCTTATCAATAATGGTGAACTCACTATTTTCAACATAAGTAGGGTTTTTTGATGGTTTTGTGATATTTATATTAAAAAGATAATATTTACAAAAATATAAATCATGGAAAATAAAGAAAACAAAAAAGAAGTCAGTAAATTAGATAAAGCCTTAGAAGGTTTTTTAAATACTGAAGATAAAGACCCGAATTTAGATTGTAGTTCTGGTGTTTGTGTTATTAAAGGTGATAAAAGCCTTGTTGAAAGAATAAATAAAAAAATAATAACAGAAGACGGAAGACAACTATTATTCTAATGAGAAAAAATAAATTTAATCCAGAATTACTTAAAGAAGAATTGAAAAGATTCAAGGTGCTTGAAAATTATGATTTCTATCATGAAGAAAAAAAAGAACCAGAATATAATACTGAAGCTATTTTACTAGGTAATGAATTAGAAGAAGCTGAAGACGATGAAAACCTAAACGACTTACAACCAGCAGATGTTGAAGGTAACGGTGATATAGACGCAAACGCTGCTGATGCTGTTGCTGGGGAGTTAGGTGTTGAACCAACAGATGATGAAACACCAGTTGGAGATATGCCAGAACCAGAAGTTGAACCAGCTATTGAGGAACCAGTAGATGATTCGGTTGAGGTAGATGTCACTTCTTTAGTACAAGGTTCAGAAGAAGCTAAAGCCGCTGCTGATAACGCTAGTAAAAATTCAGAAATGTTGTTGAATAAGTTATCTGATTTAGAAGCACGTATCGCTAAAATGGATTCTGTTTCTGCTAAGATTGAAGCGTTAGAAAAAGAAATAGTTAAAAGAAACCCAACACCTGTTGAAAAATTAGAAATGCGTTCGTTGAACTCATTCCCTTACAGCCAGAAACTAACTGATTATTGGGCCGATAAAGAAGGTGCGTATGATGTCATGGGTAATGATAAAAAAGAAGAGTACGTATTGAAACAAGATGATGTTGATTACGATTACAGCGCACCAAACATCAAAAAAAGTTTTAGTGTTAATACAAATGACTTTGAAGAAGAAGATATCTAAAACAAAATAAATATATTTAAAAAGACCCTATTTTAGGGTCTTTTTGTTTTATAACGATAAATGTTATTTTTTTGTTGCATATACAGCAAAGTCTTCGTATCTTTGTACGTAATTATGTTGCTATGGTTAAATTATTTATAAAAATAATTTAACAATATACCTTAACTTATGTTGAAAATCTATTGACTTTTAAACTAAAAGTTACTATATTTGTATAACAATTTAAAAGAAAATAAATAACGTAAATATATAAAACAAACAAAAAAATGACTAAAGAAAACAACTCATTAGACGCTATGCTTGCGCAGTATGAGAAAAACAACGCTCCAAGACCAGTAAAAACTGAAGCCAAGGTTTATGACCTTAAAAACTATTTTAACACTTACATTAAAGAAGGTGTTAAATCAGCGACTAAACAAATTAGAATTCTTCCAACAACTAATGGTTCTACACCGTTTGTGGAAGTACACACACACAAAGTTCAAGTGGATGGTGAATGGAAAACATTCGCATGTTTAAAACATGAAAAAGGTGAGGCTTGTCCTTTTTGTGAAGCTCGTGAGGCTCTATTATCAACAGGTAAAGATTCTGATAAAGAACTAGCTAAAAAATACAATGCACGCAAGATGTATGTGGTTAAAGTAATTGACAGAGAACACGAAGACGAAGGTGTTAAATTCTGGAGATTTAATCATGATTATCGTAAAGAGGGTATCTATGATAAAATCATTGGTGTTCTTAATGCAATCAAAAAAGATGTTACAAACGCAGAAAATGGTCGTGATTTATTATTGACTATTAACAGAAACATGAATAACATCCCAGTTGTGTCGGCTGTTGCTTCACTTGACCCTTCTACGTTATCAGAAGACCAAGAATTAACAGACTTGTGGTTGTCTGATTCTAGAGTATGGGAAGACGTTTATTCGGTAAGAACTTATGATTACTTAGAAATTATAGTTAAAGGCGGGGTTCCAGTGTGGGATAAAGAAGAGAAAAAATTTGTTGATAGAGAAGCTTTAACTACTGAAAACCCTAACGCTACTTTAGAGGCCGAGTTAACAATGGGTGTTGAAAATATCAAAGCTAACTTAAAAGTTGCTGAGACTGTTAAAACTGCTCCTACTGAAGAAGAAGATGACTTACCTTTCTAATTTGAAATTAAACAAAACAAAAAGAGGTGAGGAATTGCCTCTTTTTTGTTCTAAAATAACAAATAAATAAATCTTATAAGAAATGGCGACAAAACCACAAAAAAAAACAATTGAAAAAAAAGAATTCGATAATAAAACTATGAAAGCGTCATTAGGTTTAGGTGGTCAAATTGTTAAAGAAAAAGAATTAGCGTGGATTCCCTTTAAAAAAGCGTTCCACGATGCCGTAGGCCTACCAGGTGTTCCACGTGGTTATACCTCACAATTTAGAGGTTTCTCGGATGTGGGTAAATCAACTAGTATTTATGAGACAATTTCTGGTGCTCAAAAATTGGGTGACTATATTGTAATATTTGATACAGAAGGAAGTTTTAGTTGGGAACACGCACGATTAGTTGGGTTTAAGTATACTGAAGTTTGTGATGAAGAAACTGGTGAGGTGATTGATTATGAAGGTGAAGACTTTCTTTATTTAGGTGGAATGGATTTGGTTAATATGTATCAAAATTTTGACTACAAATCTGGTAAGCTGACAACAGAACCAAAACGTTACATTCCAGTCGTTGAAGATGTTGCACGTGCAATGAATGAACTTATGGATAAGCAAATGAGAGGTGAGTTAAATAAAAACATTACGTTCCTTTGGGACTCAATTGGTTCTATTGGTTGCTATGAAGGTGCTGTGTCAAATACAAACAACAACCAATGGACCGCTGGTGCGTTAAAAAGAGCTTTTGAATCAATTCTAAACTTTAGAATTCCAGCTTCTAGAAGAGAAGATGCTCCTTTTATAAATACGTTTGTTGCTGTGCAAAAAATCTGGTTAAGACCAAATGCTGTAGGTCAACCAACTGTTATGCATAATGGTGGTGAAGGTTTCAAATATGGTGTTAGACTTATTTTTCACATGGGTGGTATGACAACATCTTCAGCAAAAAAATTGGATGCAGTAAACGCTGGTAGAAGTTACCAATTTGGTGTTATGACCGATATCAAATGTGTTAAAAATCACGTAAATGGAATCGAACAAATGGGTTCTATTTGTTCAACACCACATGGGTTTGTGAACCCAACTGAAAAAAACGATTATGTTAAAGCAAACAAAGATTTTATTAACCAAAAGTTAGGAACATCATTTGACGATTTCGATGTTAAAGAAATTGCTTTAGAAGCTGATGCATACGAAAAAGATTAAATCTATTTATTAACTCTTTAAATGTTCTAATATGAACAAAAGACCACCACGTAATGGTGAAATTACTTTAAAAATACAAAATACATTGTTGGTAGACGGAAACGCCTTGTTTAAGACAGGGTTTTTCGGGGCCAAAAGTCAATATAACCAACATGGTAATCATGTAGGTGGCATCTATCAATTCCTCACTACACTTAGAATGGTATTAGATAATGATTTATATCATAGAGTCTATGTTTTTTGGGATGGTAAGTTTAGTGGTAAATTAAGATATGAAATTTACGAACCATACAAAAGCGGTAGAGGTAAGGATTATAAAAACGGCACCCAACCTATTGATGAGTCGGAATTAAGACAAAGAGAAATTGTTTGGGAATATTTAAATGAAATGTATGTTAGACAATTAAAAGATGAGATAATTGAGGGTGACGACTTCATAGCCTACTATTGTTTAACAAAAAAAGAAAACGAGAAAATAACTATTATGACTAATGATAGGGATATGGCACAGTTAATCCAAGATAATGTTAAAGTTTATTTTCTAGATTTGAAGAAATATGTTGATAATGCCAACTTTTCTTCGTACTTTTGTTATTATTATGAAAATGCAGCGTTGGTAAAAACAATGACTGGTGATTCAAGTGATAGTATCAAGGGTATAAAAGGTCTAGGTGAAACAACACTCACAACATTATTTCCAGTATTGACGCAAAGAAAAGTAATTTTAACCGAAATTTTAGAAAATGCAAAAAAACAACAAGAACAAAGATTAATCGATAAGAAAAAACCACTTAAAGTGTTAGATAACATTATCAATGCTGTTACTGAAGGTGTACAAGGTGAAAAAGTTTACGAAATAAACGAAAGATTAGTTAACCTAAGAAAACCTATGATGACCGAAGATGGTATAAAAAATTTAGAAGAGTTAATTGACGGTACCCTAGACTCATCGGGTAGAGACTTAAAAAACGTTCTAATATACATGAAAAGAGATGGGATAGATAAAGCTATAGGTGAACACAGGTATCCAGAATATCTTTTACCCTTTAAAAACTTAATAGCTAGAGAAAAACTAATATTTTAAAAAAAAAATTATATGAACGCAAAAGAAAAAACAACCGCACCAATTACAAAGAAAATCGAAGAACAAAGATTTGAATTCGTACTTTATGTTAACAATAATATCGTTTGTCAAAGATATTTCCATATTTTTGATTTTAATGAGGACTCTATCAATTCTTTAGATATTAAAGAAATGATTGATGAAATTGCTGGTACGTCAGGTATTATACCTAAATATTTAAAAAGAAAATCAATCCAGTACCTTTGGGAAAATTATAACCCATACTTTGTTCAAACAGATGAATCGTATAGGGCACCAGCCAAAAAAGGTGACGAGTTTCAATTTGAATTTAAGGTCGATAAAAGAGTTGTTGTCGCAACACAATTCTCAAACGAATTTTTTACTTTAAACCCTAGAGTTAATGTTGATATTAGAGAAGTTATCCCAGAAATTATGTCTGAGATTAGACAAACAACTAGTAGAAAAAATTATTCACTGGTGACAGTTTAATAATTATTATTAGATATTTATTATAACACAAGTGAAAAAATAGAAATTTTTAATGACAAAAATAGATAAAAATAGTTTTGGTTATTTAGGACACGACTACCAATTAAGGCTTATAGCGCAATTTTTAACGGATAGAAAGTTTGCAAATTCTATATTAGATATCGTTGACCCAAACTACTTTGAAGACCAGTATTTACGAGTAATAGTTGCAACAATAAAAGATGCAAAGGTTACCGATGATATTGTCCCAGATGTTGGTAGTCTTGAATTCAGGTTACTAGAAGATGTTAAGGACGAATACCAAAGAAAATACGTTATCAGCCAACTACGTAAAGTTCAAGAAGCTGATTTGAACGATACCTTGAAAGTCCAAGATATGGCGATGAGGTTTTGTAAACAACAAGAAATGAGAAAATCGATGATGCAAGTTAATAAAATCATCGAACGAGGTAACCTTGAAGATTACGAACAAGTTGAAGCTATTATAAGAAAAGCACTTGAGCATGGTGATGCTAAAGATGATGGTTTTAACGTTTTTGATGGTATAGAACATGTTTTAGTTGATGATTTTAGAAAACCAATTGCTACTGGGATAAAAGGTTTAGATGAAGTCATGGATGGTGGGTTATCCAGAGGTGAGTTAGCTGTAATATTAGCACCATTCGGTGTTGGAAAAACAACCATGATTACAAAATTAGCTAACACCGCAATGGCAGATGGTTATAAAGTTTTACAAATATTTTTCGAAGACAACCCAAAAGTTATCCAAAGAAAACATTTAGCTTGTTCTTCTGGGTATGAACTAAATAGTTTAAGTTTACACAAAGAAGAAATATTTGAAATTGCTGCAAAATTACCTCATGAAAATCTTAAACTTAAAAAGTTTTCTAGCGATGGTACTACAATTCCAATGATTAGACAATATATTAGAAAGTTGATAGCACAAGGTTTTAGACCAGATATAATTTTATTGGATTATATTGATTGTGTCGAACCATCGAAAAAATTTGATGATATTAACGCTGGTGAGGGTAGTGTTATGCGACAATTTGAAACGCTTTTATCTGAACTAGATATAGCTGGATGGACGGCTGTTCAAGGTAATAGATGTGTTTCACTTGATACTAAGATAGTTACGAAAAATAATGGACTTATTGAGATAAAAGATGCTGTATTAGGTGACGAAATTTTGACTCATGATGGATATAAAACAATATCACATATTTTCCCTATTGCGAAACAACCAGTTTATAAAATTAAATTAAAATCGGGTAAGGAAATTAAAGTAGCTAAAAAACATTTTTTCCCAACTTCTGATGGTAAGTTTTTATCTATTGAGAGTGGGTTAACAGTTGGTGATAGTTTATTAACCAAAAAATAATTTTTTTTTCTATTGCTGTTTACTTTTTATGTGATTTTCATATATTTATATGAAAAGATATGATAACTATAGAAAAATTATTAAGTAGAAAAATATTTGGGGATATTGATATTTCTAAAGTTACAGAATGTCAAAAGACTGAAATAAGTAAAATATTAGAAGTTTACGATAATGTAAGAATTAAGAATAGAATGAAAAATATACATGATTTTATTAAATTTAATGTTGATGGTGATTGGTTAGAAAGACTTAATATCATCATCAACGTTTTAAAAAATGATATCGCTTCTGAATATGCTTTAGAAATTAGGTATGGTAAAGAAAATGTTGAATTGGTTAAATCAGAATTATATGTTAAATTTGCACATACGTTAGATGGTTATATTAAAAAATATGGTAAAGAAGATGGGGTTAATAAATATACTGAATATTTAGTTAATTCAAAAACACCTTGGGGATTTGAAGCTTGCATTGAAAGATATGGTGAGACTGAAGGTACTAAAAAATGGCAAGAACGTTTAACTAAGAAAATTGAGACCCAAAAAGAACGTAGGAAAATTAAACCATATAGAAATGGTAGAACTTTAGTTGAATATCAAGATAGAGATGGGGTTAAAGTTGGTTATCAAAAATGGATAAAACGTAACAACCAACAAAAATATCGATTTAGTGAAAAATATTTTATTGATTTATATGGTGATAAACATGGTAAAGTTAAATGGTTAGAATATTGTACCACTATGTCAAAAACGTCATTACAATCATTTATCGATAGATATGGTTGTAAAGTTGGTAAAATAAAATTTATTGAGTTTTTAGATAAACAATTTAGAAGTGGTGTCTATTATAGTAAGATATCACAGGAATTATTTTGGTTATTATTTAATAAATTAACAGATATTGATAAAATTAATGTTAAATTTGCGGAATTAAATGGTGAAGAGTATTTCTACGTTAACATAAAAAATATTTTTACTATACTTGTCGATTTCAAATGTGGTGATAAAATAATTGAGTTTGATGGTGATTATTGGCATTCTAAACCAGAACAAAAATCTAAAGATATGGTAAGAGATGAGTTTTTAATTGGTAAGGGTTATAAAATATTAAGGATTAAAGAAAGTGAATACAAAATAAATAAAGAAAAAACATTAGAGAAATGTTTAAACTTTTTAAAATAAAAAAAATGGTAAAACACAATTTAGATTTAAGTAATTTTGATTTGGATGAAATCGAATCAATTGAGTTAATTGGTGAGGAAGACACTATTGATATCACCGTAGAAGACACACATATGTTTTATGGTAACGATATTTACACACACAACAGCTCTATTTCGGCTGATGTGGTTGAAGCTAACCAAATAGGTGGTTCAATTAAAAAAGGTCAAATTGGTCACTTTATTGTGTCTATAGCGAAAAACTTAGACCAAAAAGAAGCTGGTACTGCGACAATGGCGATACTTAAATCTAGATTTGGTAAAGATGGTATTATCTTTCAAGATATAAGATTTGATAACGCAAAAATTCAAATAGATATGGGTAAAAGTAAAGGCGCTAGAAGTCAAACGGAACATAAGATGGATAAAGACGAAGTAAACCAAAACAGAGTTAATACAGTATTAGCGGCCGCTCAAAACAGAAACACTATATTAAATAGCCCAACTCAACAATAATACAAAATAAAATAAAATAATAATTTAATAAAAAAATGAACGAACCAATATTAATTAACAACCCAAACAGATTTGTGCTTTTTCCTATTGAACACCAAGATATTTGGGATTTGTATGAAACACAATTAAGTGCTATGTGGACAACTCAAGAAGTTGATTTATCTAAAGACATTGACCACTGGAACAATAAACTAACTGAAAAAGAAAGATTTTTCGTTAAAAACGTGTTAGCCTTCTTTGCTGCCAGTGACGGTATAGTGAACGAAAATCTAGCTATAAATTTCTTAAATGAGGTTCAATACACCGAAGCAAAGTTTTTTTACGGTTTTCAAATTATGATGGAAAATATCCATAGTCAAATGTATTCTTTACTTATCGATACATACATTAAAGATACTAAAGAAAGACAAGAATGTTTTAACGCTATTGAATACATGCCACCAGTTAAGAAAAAAGCTGAATGGGCGTTAAAATGGATTGAATCTGAATCTTTTGTTGAGAGATTAATAGCGTTTGTTGCTGTGGAGGGTATTTTCTTTTCTGGTTCTTTCTGTAGTATTTTTTATTTAAAATCTAGAGGTTTAATGCCAGGTTTATGTGATTCAAATACGTTCATTTCTAGAGATGAAGCTATGCATGCTGATTTTGCTATTCATTTATTAAATAATCATATAGTTGATAAACCATCTAAAGAAAGAATCAAAGAAATTTTCTTATCTGCTTTAGAGATTGAGAAAGAATTTATTACTGAATCATTACCAGTTTCGCTTATTGGTATGAACTCTAATGTTATGAAACAATATTTAGAGTTTGTTGTTGATGGTTTATTACAACAATTAGAGTGCGATAAAGAATTTAATAGTAAAAACCCTTTTGAGTTTATGAATCAAATTGCTTTAAAAACAAAGGCAAATTTTTTCGAGGGTCGTTCAACGGAATATAAATCAGCTGATTTAAGTGGGCCAATCTCATTTGATGAAGAAATTTAACATTAATAAATAAAAGTATGCAAGTAATAAAAAGAAACGGTAATAAAATAGATTTTAACCCAAATAAAATTCTTACCAGAATAAAAAAACAATCCGAAGGGTTAAAAGTTAACGCTGACGAGGTGTTTATAAAGGTTACGCAAGGTATTGCTGATGATATGACAACAAATGAGTTAGATGATTTGATTTCAGTCGTATCTGAATCATTAGCTATGAATCATCCAGACTATTCAAAATTGGCTGCAAATATATCCATAACTAAATTACATAAAGAAACCGATGACTCGTTCATGAAGGCAATAAAAAAAATGTATAATTTAGGTTTATTGAATGATGTGTATTTTAATAAAGTTAAAGAAAATATAGAGTTAATCGAATCAACAATCGATTATTCTAGAGATTTTAATTTTGATTATTTTGGTTGGTGTTCTCTTAAAGACATATATCTTTTAAAAACAAAAGATGGCGTGATAGTAGAAAGACCACAACAAATGTATGTTAGGGTCGCTCTTATGGTGACAGAAAACGCTGAAGATTTTATTGAAAAATACAATTACATAAGTAATCAAAAAGAAAGCCCAGCAACGCCTATAAAAATGAACATAGGAACAACAATTGGTCAAATTGCCTCATGTAATTTATCGATTGTTCCAGATGATTCAACAGAAGGGTTATTAGATATCCTAGGTAGAATTGCTATATCATCATCAAAAGCAGAAGGTATAGGTTTAGCTATTTCAAATATTCGTTCAAAAGAAAGTAATGTGGGTAATTCAAACGGAAAAGCTGGTGGTATTTTAAAATACCTTAAAGTTGTTAATGAAACACTTAGATTCTGGAACCAAAGAGGTAAAAGACCTGGCTCTTGTGCTGTTTATATTGAACCATGGCATAAAGATGTTTTCGACGTTTTAGATATAAGAAAAAAGACAGGTGATGATACTTTAAGGGCTCGTGACTTATTTTCAGCACTATGGATTCCAAATAATTTTATGAGAGCTGTTGAAACAAATGATGCTTGGTATTTATTCTGCCCAAACGACATAAAAGAAGCTGGTTTAAAGCCATTTTATGAGATTTATGGTAAAGAGTATGAGGAAGAATATAATAAGGCCGTAGAGATGGGTATTGGTACTAAAATTAAAGCACATGATTTATGGCTTAAAATTTTGGAATCACAAATTGAAACTGGTATGCCATATATGTGCTTTAAAGACCACGTTAATGAGAAATCCAACCAAAAAAATATTGGTATGATTCACTCTAGTAATTTGTGTGTTGATGGTAAAACAATTATTAAAACAAAATATCATGGTAAGGAAGTTGATTTTAATATTTCCGATGTTGTTAACGATTTTAATGTAGAACACGGTATAGAAGTATTAAGTTATAATATTGAAACAAATAAACCAGAATATAAAAAGATAACAAATGCTGCCTTAATGAATGAGTCAGCTGATGTTTTAAAGATAACTGATGAGGAAACTGGTAAACATATTATTTGCACACCAGAACACCAAATATTCACAAAAAATAGAGGATATGTGTTAGCTAAAGATTTAGTTGAGACTGATGTATTAGAAATATTTTAATCTTTTTGTGATTTCCATTATGTATATATACATAATGGAAATCACAATGGAAAAAAAATATTATGTGTACGCTTACTTGGACCCTAGAGAAATTGGTGAGTATAATTTTGGAAATTATATTTTTAAAAATAAACCTTTTTATATTGGAAAGGGTAAAGATAGTTCTAATAGGTTAGAAAAACATTTAAAGTTAATAAAAGAACAAAATAAAGATTTAACAAATAATATTTATAAGTTAAATGTTATTAATCAAATATTAAAAAATGGGTTAGAACCCATAATAATAAAAATAGTTGAAGGGTTAGAAGAACAAACCGCTTATGATATTGAAAGTTTATTAATAGATATAATGGGTTTTAGACATAATAAAAGTGGTATTCTAACCAATTTAACTAAAGGTGGGTTAGGTGGTGATACGTTTACTAATAACCCAAATAAAGAAGAAATACGTGAAAAACATAGGTTAAACGCTACTGGTGTTAATAACAATATGTATGGGTTATCTTTAAAAGAACGACCATCACATAAAGCTAAAATAAATGGTAATCATTGGAACTTAGGTAGAAAAGCTAATGATGAAACTTTAAAAAAGATGTCTATTAATAATACTAGAGAAAATAACCCAAACGCTAAAACTGTTGTTAAAATGAGTGTAAATGGTGAAGAAATTGACACTTACTTAACTACTGTTGAAGCAGCTGAAAAGAATAATATTAAACATAAGTCTGGAATTAGTAGAGCTTGTAAACAAGGAACCACTGCTGGTGGTTTTAAATGGAAATTTAAAAATTAAAATAAATGATAAAAATAGAAAAATTAAACGAAAAAATACCAGTATACGATATTACTGTTGAGGATAACCATAATTTTTTTGGTAATGATATATTAGTACATAATTGTTCGGAAATTATGGAGACGACCAACGCTGAAACAACAGCTATTTGTACGCTTACTAGCATCCCAGTTCAAAAATATATTATAGATGGAGTTTACGACTTCATAGGATTGGGTAAAGTAGCACGTTCAATAACAAAATCATTAAACATAGCTTTAGAGGTTAACGAATATTCAACACCAGAAGGTAGAAAAGGTGGTTTAGAACAAAGAGCATTAGGTATTGGTATACAAGGTTTAGCAGATGTGTTTGCTATATTAAAATTACCGTTCACTGGTGAAATAGCTAGACAATTAAATAAAGACATATTTGAAACGATTTATTTTAATGCTTTAAGTGAATCTTGTGCTTTAGCTAAAAAAACTGGGTTAACGTATGATGGTTACGAGGGTTCACCAATTTCTGAAGGTATTTTCCAATGGCAAATGTGGGGGTTGACTGAAGATAATTTATCTGGTATGCATGATTGGAAAGGGTTAAGAAAAGACATTAAAAAATATGGTGTTAGAAACTCTTTAGTTACAACATGCCCACCAACAGCTAGTTGTCAAGTTATTGATACTAGGATTCATACTGAAAGTGGTGTTAAATCATTTAAAGATATATTAGAAGAAAACAATATTGATTGGGAACAATTAGAAAGTATGAATCTACAACAATGGTTAGATTTAAAAGCTTTTAATGTTAAAACAATTAATGGGTATGAAGAAGTTAATAAAATAAAGTATAACGCACATTCTGTTGTCTATAAAATAGAAATGGAAGATGGGTCAATTTTTGAAGCAACTGAAAATCATAAATTCAAAGTAAAAAGAGGTAATGATGGAATATGGGTTGAAGTAATTGATTTGGTAGCCACGGACGATATATTAAATATATTTGAAAAGTAGTAGGTCGTTTAAGTGTTGTGTACGTAGTTAATAAAACATATAAAAATATCTAACAAACCATCACCATTCAAAATTGAGTATTGGTTAAAAAAAGGTTTAATGAATAATGAATCTATTGAAAAAGTAAGGTTACATAAATTAAAGTGTGGTAGGACTTTAGAGAGTTTTATTTTTAATCATGGCGAAATTTATGGTCCATTAAAATACCAAGAATTTTGTGATAAAAGTAAACACACCTTAGAAATGTTTATAATTAAATGGGGTGAACACGATGGTAATTTAAAATGGGGTAACTATATAGAATTATGGTCTTCGGATTCTGAAAAAATAAATAAAGAAAAAATAAATAAAATTTTAAAGAATAAATTATGAAAATAAAAAAAATAACTAAGGGTGATATAAAACCTACGTGGGATATTGAAGTACCAAACGTGAATCATTATATAATGGAAAATGGTTGTGTTAGTCATAATTCTGCTCGTGTAATTGGTTCAAACGAAGCTTTCGAACCGTTCACTTCAAATCTTTATGTTCGAAGAGTGACTGGTGGTGAATTCGCTATGGTAAACAAACACCTAGTTAGAGATTTAGAATCAGAAGGTTTATGGAATAGAGAAATTCTTAGTGAATTGATAAAAAATAATGGTAGTGTTCAAAACATACCAGTTATTAGTTCAGAGATGAAAGAAAGGTATAAAACAGTTTGGGAAATTTCCCAAAAAGCGTTAATCGAAATGTCTGCTGATAGAGCACCATTCATTGACCAATCGCAAAGTCTTAATATTTTCTTTAGTACACCTACTGTTGGTAAATTAACTACATCACATAATTTGTCTTGGAAATTAGGACTTAAAACTGGTCAGTATTATTTAAGGAGTGAGTCCGTTGATATGAAAGCTAAACATTTAGCTATTGATATGACAAAACAAAAACAAGTAGAAAAACCTACCGAGAGTCAATTTGAGTGCGTGGGTTGTTCAAGTTAATAAAAGATAAACAAATTAAAGGGTCCAATAGGGACCCTTTTTTTATTTCCCATATTTACTTATAAAAATTGTTTAGTATGATATTTATCAAATAAACACAATTATGGCAAACGGTAAATACATAAATATAAATTATCCTTTTAAGAATAGTAACAAAGGTTTTTTCTTAGATTTAAATGATGAAGATAGTCAAGCGATAAAAGCCGACCTTCTACATATAATATTGACTAGAAAAGGTCAAAGACTTTATAAACCAAACTTTGGTACTGATTTATTAAAATTTATCTTTGAACCACAAGATGGGATGACATTAAATGGTGTTAAAGAAGAAATTAAATCAGTAGTAAAACTTTATTTACCAAAATTACAATTGGATGAAATTTTGGTTGAAGAATCAACTGAAAGCGAATACGCTGCTGTGTTCACTTTAAAATATACAATAACAGATGCTGTTTTTACAACATCAGACATAGTAGTAGTAAAACTATAAATAAATTATGGCAAATCAAGGAATAAATTATACAGCAAGAAATTTTGCTGATATACGTGCAGAATTAGTCGATATGGTAAGACAATATTACCCAGACATATTTAATGATTTTAATGACGCTAGTGTTGGTATGATGCTTCTAGAGTTAAATGCAGCTGTAGGTGATATGCTGTCAGTTAATACTGATAGAATGTTTCAAGAAACACAAATAGATTATGCAAAAGAAAGAAAATCAGTTTTATCTATGGCTAGAACTTTTGGTTTAAAAATCCCAGGAAAAAGACCTAGTATTACTATTGTTGATTTTAGTATAATAGTACCTGTATTAGGTGACACCTTTAACTTTTCTTATGCACCAATTATCACAACTGGTTCCCAAGTTTCTGGTGGTGGTAAAATTTTTGAAACAACAAATGATATAGATTTCTCAAATCCATTTACTATAGGTGGAGTACCAAATAGATTAATTTTACCAAATTTTAATTCTAATGGTACGTTGGTTAACTATACTTTAATAAAAAGGGAAATAGTTACAAATGGGTATTCAAAAATTTATAAAAGAGTTATCACACAATCTGATGTTAGACCATTTTTAGAAGTTATATTACCAGAAGATAATGTGATTAGTATTGAATCTATTATAATGCTTCCTGGTACTAATTTTGTTGGCACGCCTAATATTTCTGATTTTGCAAACATAGAAAATAAATGGTTTGAGATGAGCGCTTTAGCTGAAGACAAAGTGTTTATTTCTGATTATTCAAGAATAACAGATAATTCTGGTGTAACACCAGGAAAATGGATAACAACCAATAAAAAATTTATTAGTGAATATACTGATTTAGGTTTTACTAAAATTACATTTGGTGCTGGTACCCAAGACACTAGTAGTTTATGTGATTTTGATACTAATAAAGAATTAGTAAATCAAATTGGTGATTTTATAAATAATTTATCTTTAGGTATTGTACCAAACGCAAACACTACTATGTTCATAAGATATAGATTAGGTGGTGGCGCTGATAGTAATATAGGTCCAAATACTTTAAATTCTGTTGGTCTTTTAAATTTAACAATCAATGGTCCAAACGAATCAATAAATCAAGCGGTTAGGAGTTCATTAAAAGTAAATAATTTATTTCCAGCGTTAGGTGGTAAAGACGTTCCTAGTGTTGAGGAGATTAGGAATATGGTTAAATATAATTTTTCGTCTCAAAACAGAGCTGTAACCATTAAAGATTATCAAACTAGAATTGCTCAAATGCCTGGAAGTTTTGGAATACCTTTTAGATGCGGTGTAACTGAGGAACAAAATAAGGTTAAAATTTATATTTTAGGTTTAGATTCAACTGGTAAATTATCAAATAATTCAACTAGTGCCTTAAGAGAAAACATAACAACTTATTTGGCCGATTATAGAATGTTAAATGACTATGTCCAAGTAGGTAATGGTAGAATAATTAATTTGTCTTTTGAGGTGGATTTGCTTATTGATAAAAAAATGCCACAATCGCAAATCATCAGTCAAGTAATTACCGAGGTTAAAAACTATACGGATATTAGTAAATACCAAATGGGTGATAGTATTTACATGTCACCATTAATAGAGGTTATTAACAATGTTGGAGGTGTTATAAATGTTTTAGATGTTAGAGTTTTTAATAAAGTTAATGGTAACTATAGTTTAAATGAAATATCACAAGAATATTTTGACGTAACAACTAGACAAATTGATTTAGGTGAAAACTATACTTTATTCGGAGAATCAAATAGTATGTTTGAAGTTAAAACCCCAACGTTCGATATTGTTGTTAGAGTTAAATAATAGGGTTTCCTTATTTGTATGTTATAACTATATTTGTTAATAACAAAATAAAAACAAATAAAATGGGATGTAATTGTAAAAACACCGATGGGGTTAAAGAGTATAATGTACTAACACAAAACGAAGGTGTAACCGCAACGATAGTAAAATACCTAGCAAAAACCCTAGGTTTTTTAGTTGGTATGTTATTATTACCAATTATAATGTTAGCCATAGTGTGGTTTATGTTTGATACAATAGTATTGAATAAAGATATTGATTTAAGACTTGTAATTAATAAATTTGTGAAAGCAAATAAATTTTTTATGAAAGACGACGATGATGATTATGATGATGATGATGATGATGATGAATTAACTGAAGAAGATGTAATCATGGTTAACGTAGAAGATATAACAAATAAAAGCAAATAATTAAAATATGCCTAACAACACTGTTAGAATTAGGACTACACCTAATGGTACCGATAAATATTTAAAAGTAAAACTAGAACAAGAGTTTGACTTTATTGAAGTTCTTTCACTAAAGATTTCGCAAGAAGAAGCGTATAGAAATTTTTGTTCTGATTACGGTGTGATTACTGGTAGAGTAATAATTAACAGTGGTTTTGGTGTTCCAAATGCTAGAGTTAGTGTTTTCATACCTATTGATGATATTGATATAAATGACCCAAATATTAAAGGGTTATATCCTTATGAGATTATCACGGATAGAGATAGTGATGGTATTAGGTATAATTTGCTACCTAGAACTTCTGAAACAGATAATAACTGTTTTACACCAATTGGTACTTTTCCAAATAAAAGAGAAGTATTAGATAACCCAGAAATGTTAGGTGTTTATTGTAAATACTATAAATTTACTACAACAACAAATTATGCTGGTGATTTTATGGTTTTTGGGGTACCAGTTGGTACATATACTCTACATGTTGATGCGGATATTTCCGATATAGGTATTGCGTCTCAAAGACCTTATGATAGCATTAGCCAAGGGACTCCATTGAAATTTTTCGATTCACCAACAAAATTTAAAGGTGATACTAATTTAGATAAATTAATTCAAGTAAAATCATCTAATATTGGTGTAAACGTACAGCCTTTTTGGGGGGATATCGATACGTGTGAGATTGGTATAACTAGGGTAGATATTGATTTAAACTACTCCATAACCCCATCTGCAATATTTATGGGTAGTATATTTGGTGACCAAGATAAAAATAGTGTTAATAAAAATTGTCGACCTAGAAAAGATTTAGGTAACCTTTGCGAACAAGTTGCAAATGAAGGTACTATTGAAATGATTAGAGAAACACTTGACGGCACTATCGAAAGATTTGATGTTGAGGGTGGAAGAGTTATTGATGAAAACGGTGCTTGGGCTTATCAAATCCCAATGAATTTAGATTATATGGTTACCGATGAATTTGGTGTTTTGGTATTGTCTGATGAACCAAACAAAGGTATACCAACTAGAGCTAGTGTTCGATTTAAAATTGGTATGGACCAAACAGGTGGTGAAGGTAGACTTAGAACTAGGGCTAAATATTTGGTACCAAACAACCCAAACAACGAAAATGAAATTGACTATGAGTTTGGTGAAAAAACTAAAGAAAGTAGTTTTAGAGATTTATATTGGAATAAAATATATTCTGTTAGTAATTTTATTTCTAGGTTCCAACAGATTACACCGTTTAATTCTGGTGGTTCACGCACTAGAAATATGATGGGTATTAAAGATGTTGATGCCTGTGCTGGTGATAAAACACCGTTTCCTTTTAATAGAGTAGGAACCCAAACATCACCTATTTTTTTTATTATTTGTTTGGTTATTAAAATTGTAGGTTTTTTAATTTATATAATTAATTCGCTTATTATACCTTTAATTAATGTGGTGTTAAAAGTTATAAATCTTTTAATTGAAGGATGGAATTTTTTGGTGGGTGCTTTATGTGATGCTAGTAAAAGAAAAATATTGGGGGTTAAAATTTTTGGTTTTCTTAGTTTTTTGTGTAAATTAATAATTAACCCAATTAATTACATACCTTGTATTTATATTCAATGCCCAGCAGATGATAACCCATCTATTTTTGCTCCTGGGTGTAGCAAAGGTGGTTTAGATGGTGGTGCGGCTTTTGATTCTTCGGTTGACCAAGGTAACACACCAAAATATTATGATGGTGATAGTTTTGGTCATGGTGGTTTCGGTGACTTATGTGGTTTGGATGATTGTGTGGCTTTTCAAATGGCGCAAAAATTAAATCTTTTTGAGTTTGATTTTTATAATGATTGGATAAATGGCTCATTATATACTTTTTTATTAAAATACAAAATTAGACGTAGAAATTCAGAAAGATTCTGCGAATATGATTGCAGTGATTTTAAAAACTATACGGATAGTACGACTGTTGATGGAAACAAAAATGGTGTACCAGATAATAATTGTAGGAGTAGTCACCTATTAGATACATGTTTTAGAGGTGATAGCGGGGACCAACAATTTGAAAATAGAAATGTTTTACTTAGAGAAGGTTTAATTAAAAAGAAAAACAATGAGTTCTTCTATGCTGCGTCAACACATAACGCTAGTTTTAAGTTATTCGCTACGGATATTATTAATTTAGGTGCGGTATTTAATTGCGACTGGCAAGGTGTACCAAAACTACAAGAGCATTTAATACCTACAACATATAAAATACCACCAGTTATTCAAGAACTTGCAGCGGATAACACAACAGTGTTAACTACTGGACAATGTGATGTTGATGGAAACACACTTGGTTTATTTTTTAGTATAAATTGTTTAGGTTTACATGTAAATACTAGGCAATGTATGAACATTAGACATTTATGTGAGTTTGGTGTTGAAATTGATGAATATAGAGGTGTTAATAATGAAACTGATGGTGTAATTGGTTTAAGAGATTTAGATGCTGATGACGTTGATAGACCAAAATGGTTTAGAGATGTTTTCTTAGGGTTAAATTCAACAGTTAATTCATGGAATTTACAATTACCTTATACCAGTAATTTTAATTTATTTGATGAGAGTGTATACGATTTTACCAGTCCAGTTGAAAATGGACAGGATTACGTTAATTTTAGGAATTATTCGATGGGTAATAGTCAAGTAGGTCAATATAATTTTGGTCAACCAAAACATTCGTATTATTTTTACTTTGGAATACTTCCTGGTAAAAGTGGGTTAGAGGTTATGAATCAAAGATTTTTTACCGCTTGCACAGCAAAAAATGATTTGGAATTTGTGATTCAAATATCTACAACACCAACTACAACTAATGAAACAACAAATGGTACGGCAACATTCACATTTATTGGCGGTGACGCACCATTTACTGCTACAACTAGTGGTGTTAATGGTTATACTAATATAACAATTGTTGGTCAAAATAACACACAACCAACTGGAACTTTAAATAATCTACCAATTGGTATTTATACGATAACAGGTAACGATAACTTTGGTTCGCCAGTAACACAAACATTTATAATTTCTGGCCCACCACCATTATCGGTTGATGCTTTCGTTAGTCAAGATTGCACAACAGCTGCTGCTTCTAATGGTGAAATAACAATCATGTCAATTATTGGTGGTGTTGGTAGTATTTATAGTTATACTCTTTATAATAGTAATGGTGCTGTTGCTAGCGGTCCGCTTAATATTACTTCTGTACCACATATTATACAAGGTCTGGCGGTTGATGTTGGTGTAAATACAACTTTTACTGCATTCACTGGAAACGGTTATACAATGACAGTAACCGATGGTATTGAAACAGTGTATTTAGTTAATTTAGTTTTAAATGGTGCGACACCAATTACATTAACACCTACAGTTACACAAATTTTATGTTATGGTCAAAATACGGGTATTATAAATATAAATGTTAGTGGGGGTACACCACCATATTCAGCAAATACAACATCACCTAACGGTTACGTTGGTTCTGGTTTTAATTTGCTGAGTTTATCTGCTGACACATACACTACAGAAGTAGTTGACATTATGGGTACGCAAGCTTTTTCAACTAGTGTTTTGAGTTATATGAACCCATTCATGGAAATTGAATCAGCCTCACTACAAGATTTGGAAAAACAGTGTGACCCAAATAATTACCATATTGATTTATTTGTTACAAGCCCTTATTCTGTTGGTTCAATAGTTTATTTAGATTATGTTATTGATGGGCAACAAATGCCTGACGGTTCACCATTATGGCAACCAACACCGAGTAATATTTATGTTAATTCGACAACACCGTTAAGTATAATAATACCAGCATCAGTTTTACAAGATGAAATTATTTTTAGGATGACTAATGCGGCTAAAACATGTTTTAGTCAAGAAGTTTATATAAGTGTTTACGATATTAAATTACCACCAAACTTGTTAAGTATTAACACTACAGGTGTTAACGCACCTATACAATTAATAGGTCCAAATTTAGTTAAGTTTAAGTTTAATGTTAGTCATTTATTGTTAGGGCAAACATTAAGAGTACCTTATACTGTAAGTTATTCAGTTGAAGGGATTAATTCAGAAGGTGCGTTGATTATAAATCCATCAACATTACCAGTAATAATTACAAATCAACAAGAAATAATTGGAAATGTGCCACAACCAAATAGTCTACCAGCAACAACGGTTATTGTTACAATAACCATAACAGATAATGTAGGTTGTATTTCAAACACTATTAATATTTCTACATAATGAATATAAAAAATATAAATAAATAATGAGTACTGATAGAATAATAAAAAGATTTGGTGTTGAAAAATCTAAATTAGCTACAAATACTGACGCTTTTTTAAAAATTAGTATTGAAGGCGATGAAAGGTTATTACCCACCAATGAAATTGATAGGATAGTCAATGTTGCCGATAGGTTTAATGTTGAAAGACAACGAAGTAAATATTATCGATTAATCGGTACGATAAACCCTTTAATCAGCAATCCTTTATTTAATTTGAATGACTCATTATTAGCAGATAGAAACACATTAGCTGGGTTTAATAATTTAGATTTTCTAGATTGGTCATACCCAAAAGACGGTGATGTGAATGATGATGGTGATTTTACATACGCTAAATCAATTAAGTATTATTTAAAAGAAAAAGATGGTTGGTTTGGTTATTTTGACCCAGACATTACAAAACCAATGTTATGTAGTTATTATGATATGGAACCAAAAAGAGAACGTTTTTCTTTTTTACCAGATATCTCACCATACCATTCTCCAACTAGTCAACCAGTTAAAAATTGGGAGTTGGTGGTAACCTACCCAAACTCAAGTGATAAAACACATAAATTAGTTAATGGTGGTTTATTGATAGTTGAAACCCAAACAACAATAGTTTCAACTAGACCAATGACAGCTATTGGTATGCCTTGTTTGCACAACCTATCGATTGGTGATATAGTAAGAATAAGTGGAACTAATGGGTATAATGGTGACCACGAAGTATTTACTTTAGGTTTAAGTAACGGTGATTACAAAGATTATTATTTTGTGATTGATGTTCCAAATACTGGGACAATAAATAATCTATCTAGAATTAAAAAACTAGTAAATGGTGTTGAGTCAGAATATTATTTTAGAAAATTTAGAAAAATTAAAACTAGAGCTACTGCTGTTATTGAAACTGATGATTATGAAACATACCAAGTTGGGTTCAGCGAAAACTTGTTTAACGACCAAATAACTCAATATGTTTTTAATGAAGATATTGATGTTAGTGATTTAACTGATAATTTAGGTAGACCGCTTAGTGAAATTTATTTGACAATAATTAAAACTGATAGTAATAATTTATTTAGTAATGTGTCTTCTGGTATTGAAACACCTTTTATTAATCGTTTAAACACTAGTAATATAAACCCTTATTTGTTAGATATCCCAGCAATTAATAAAATACACAACGGTGGTGCGTTGCCTTTCCAATCACATACACCATTAGAAAATAATGTTAAAATTACTGACAACAATGGGTTACCAAGTAATATTGATTATTATGGTGATTTAGTTGAATACAATATTGAAATATTAAATGAAATAATTTTAGCAACTGTTTCTCATAGATTTAACACAATAAGTAGAGAAACACCAGCAACGATTAGTTATGTTTTATCAACACCAACAGACGTTAATGGTCAACCGACATATGCTCAGACCAATTTGGGGCCTAGGCAAGAAGGGTACCATTATCAAGCACATCACCAAATTAAAATTAGAGATTTTTCTAACTATGTTGAAGAAGGTGATGAATTTACTGAAGGTATGCCAGATTACGTTGTAAATATGGGTGATGGTAGATATTTATGGAGGGACTTATTAGATATTGGTTTCAACCAAACAGATGAAAGACCATTGAACTACCCATTTTTAAATGGTAGCCATTATATGTACCAAAATCATTGTTTTTATTTAAGAAGACAAGACCAATTTTCTTTATGGAATCTTTACTACGGTAGGTTTCCAGCTGACCCAGTTGGTGAAAGAATAACAGATAAATTTACAGTAAATACAGCTAATCCAGATGTTTGTTAATAAATTTAAAATAAACCTATCAACACTAGCTAGTGGCTCAACAGCTACTACTATTAGTTTCCCTATTAATATGGAATATCAAATTGTTGATAATGCCGAACTTATTGAAGAAGTTTTTGTTAAAACTGAAATAGAAAATTCAATTAACCCAATATTAGACTATGATAGAATTAGGTTTTTACCTTTAGATTTAGGAAATAATCAAATAAATAAAATAATTTATGATGTTAAGTTGTTCGACACAGCAAATAACTATGTTGATTATTATGGTTTTATTGGTTTTGATAATAATGATATAAAATTTAGGAAAAATAGTTTTAAAGAAACATTTTTAAATCTATCTTTTTATGATAATGATAACCCATTAACACAAAAACTAGTAACTTTTTTGACTCTTTATGCTAATTTGAATAAAACTGATTATTTACCTATTTCTACAACAAATGGTATACCTGGACAACCAGTTGATGTTTCACAAATACCAATTAATTTTGTGGTAGAAAACCCATTACTTAACCCTAGAGGTTTTGCTGAAGGTTTTCATTTATATGATTACAAAGATAGCTTAGATATCGGTGAATCAAAATATGTTTATATGAGAGCTAGTTTTAAAAACGCAAAGACTGGTAAATCGGTAAACCTTATGGTTAAAAATATTGCACAACCAATCGACAAATTAGTTCATGAATTATATACAAGATATAAAATGACTAGAACGTCTAGTGGTTATTATTATGAAATAGATAATGTATACCATGGTAATACAGGTACTAGTGGGTCTAATAACGTAACTTATAATGGTAATACATGTAAAGTTACATTGTATGAAATAAAAGCAACATAATGGAAATAATTAAAAGAAAAATATTGCTAGAAGATAGTATTGATAGAGGTAAGGGTAGCAATAAATGGGGTACCATTACGGCATCTACTTTTTATTTGAATGTTTTATTAACTCAAAATATTGATGATATGGGGTTATTTGTTAATTCAGAATTTATCTCACAAGACGAGGAAAACACATCAGTTGATTATAGTGTTTTAATTTCTAAATTAAATACTTTAGGTTATTCTTTTCCTTTTATGCTTGGGGCTGTGCCTCAAACATTAACAAATTTGTATGGTACCGATAAAGTAACGGTTAGGTTACCAAATTCAAGTGAATCGGATTATTATGTTTTTGGTAATTTACCAATTACTGGTAAAACTGATAGTAAAATTGAAGACGTAAAATCTTACAAAAGTAACGACCAATTTAGGATTAATTTTAACACAGCAACAGAAACTTATGAAAACTACAATGATTTAACAGTTATGGGTGTTGATAGGATAAAATCAATGGGTGAGCCCAAGATTTATGTTTTTGATACTGAAAACGATGCTAATTTAGGTACTATGAATCAAACAACAGGTATTCAATACATGGACTATAGTGGTGATACTGAAATAAATATTAATGGTGTTTTAGGTTTAATACCTTTAAATACTTTTAGGTTTATAGGTGAAGGTTGGAATAAAACAAACATTTCTTTATCTGCATTAACCAAAGAAGAATATTTATTTGGTGTTATTTCTCAACCAGAAGTACAAAGTGATGTATTTATAGATAGAGGTTCAACTAGTGTGTTGGATATGCATTTAAAATTATCTGAAATAGGTAATATTTCAGCGTTAACTAGATACGGAAATGGTTATTACAAATTAAATAAACAATAAAAATATACTTTTTAAAAAAAAATGTTATATTAAGTAAAAACAAAACATAAACCAATTAAAATTTTAGTGGTAGATAAAAATAACAAAATTATTAATAAACAAATATAAATGTATTTTGCAACAGGAACATATGGAATAGTTAGACCAGCAGATATATCACCAGAAGACGTAGAGATATTTTATCATTTTACACCATCTAGAGATACAATCGGTGATGAAAAATTAAATAGATTAGACCCATTAGAAGTATTAATAAAAATAGACAACCCAAACAAAGCGCAATCAAATGTAACTGGTTTTGAGGTTTTTGGTGGTATGTATACACTTAAATTACCCGTAGCCACTTTTGGTGTTAAAGGGTTTTATACTATAATTATAAAACCCATTGAAATTAGAACATCAATAGTTGATGTTGGTGTTTTATCGGCTTATCCAGATATCAAAGGTTTGGTGTTTGATATGTCAAACATCCCAGCAAATTTTTTAAATAGATTCGAAAATAACGGTTTGGTTGGTTATAGGGTTGAATATTTAAATACTGATAGTTCAGCTAATTCGGTTAGTGACGTTAAGATAAATAATTTTTTTAGGGTTATCACCACAAATAATAGAGCTGAACCAGTTAACCAAAACCTTACTAATTCTAATCAAAAAGCTATTAGATATAGATTTAATGATAATTCAACACTTACTTTTTGTACTGTATCGCCAGCTTCAGCTCCTAGTGTAAAACCAAATGCGTTACCTTTTATCGGGCAACCAAACCAAAAAGTTATTATAACCAATACTTACTTTAACCCAGTTATGCTTGAAGTTGAGATGGTACAACATGATATAGAAACAATCGCATTTGCGTTATTTGGTAATCAAAGCAAAAGTCTTGATGATGGGATTTATACTATATACAATTTCAATAACGATATTTACAAACAATACAACTTATATGAAATAAAAGATAAGTTTACTGGTAAACCATTATTTGAAGTTAGAGAGGAACGTGCTAGTATAGATTTTAACAAAACATTTAATAATATAACAACAATCTAATATAAAAAATGAGTGATAACATTAAAGTAGCTGGATATGTAAAAAAAGAAACTTACAACGGTAATATAGAGTATAGAAATTTTAGCCCAGACCTAGTTGGTCTTCAACTAACTAGTGATGAGGCGTTGTTTACTATGGGTAATTTTTCTATCACTACAAATATGGACCCTAAAAAAGATAAGTCTTATAATACTGGTAAATTTTCTGATTATTATTCTTTAGAAAACTTAAATTTAACGGTTCAACAAACACAAACCCTTTTAAATAATAACGCTGGTGTTATATTAAATTTAGATAAAACTAAATTAAAATATTATGCTATGTTTGGTTCTTTAGTTGAATTTGTGCGTGTTAGTCTAGAAGAAATAATAACTAAATGGCCAGCATCTTTATTTTTATCTCCTTTCATTATTAATAATATAGGTCAATCAATAGTTGATAACACATATTCTGACTATTCTTATGATTTAATTTCTAATTCTGCAAGTTTTAAAATAAACACATCGTTAATCACCAACAAATTCAATATTAATTATTTAAAAAATGGAACTATTGTTAACACATTTAATGAAACAAACGATATTAGAAATTTAACCGTTAACTATGGTTCGTATGTTATATTAAGAGATAATTTAGAATATGATGTAATAGGTTTTACTGGTTCTACCGAATTAACTAATGATTACGTTTATTTTAAAGTTAAAGGTGATGTTTTTTCTGGTCAACAAACAACAATTAGTTACCACATAAAACCTAGTAAGATAAATGAAGATTTATTTTTCAATGGTTTAAGTAATTTTGAGGGTTATTTATTAAATAGAAAATCATCTCCAAAATATAAAGCAACTTTTAATTCACCTATTATTTCAGAACAAGGTATAGTACTTTACGTAGATAAAGACATAATTTGGCCAGTATCTGATGGATATAATATCGATTTCAATAGTGGTGAATATATTGATTATGCTTCAAAATTACTAAAAATTTCGGAAGATAATGACTTAAGTAATAGTAATTTAATGAATAGATTCTTAGTATCTGACTCTATTTCTGATTTTGACACAACCCCAGTCCATTTAGCTGAAGAACATTTGGATACTTCTGGTCAAAAAATTAATAAAACACTTAACATTTATGGTAGGTCTTTTGACGATATAAACACATTTATTTATAGTGTTTCATTTGCGAATGTTGTTACTTATAATAAACAAGATAACATGCCAGACAAATACTTAAAAGATTTGGCTAGAGTCTTGGGTTGGGATTTAATTTCTTCTATTTTAGAAAATAATTTATTGAAGAATTACGTTAAAACTTCAAAATCAACATATTCTGGTGAAGAAGTTGGTTTAACCGACATTGAAGCCGATGTCGAATTATGGAGAAGAATCATATTAAACTCTCCTTGGATATGGAAATCCAAAGGTGCACGTAAATCTGTTGAGTTTTTACTTAAATTTATCGGCACACCAAAAGGTTTAATAGAGTTTAATGAGTATGTTTATTTAGCGGATGCACCTATAGATACTGAACTTTTCCAAAAAATATTACGGTTAAACAATTTAGATAGTGATTTGAGTAATTATCCAATAGATAATGATGGTTACCCTAAATTTTTCGAAGACAACCCAAACATGTATTTCCAATCTGATGGTCTTTGGTATAGGGAAACTGGTGGAAGTGGTTCAACAATGGATAATCTAAATGGTAATAACCCACACGTTGGGCCATACGATGGTGGTAGTAAATACATCAACCAATTAAGAAAACTTATACCTAATTTTTCGGCAGTAACTATTACTGCTGAAACAATATCTAGTGGGTCGACTAATTTGTTTATTAATTATGATTTAGGTCAAATTACTGATTATGTTGGTGACACTTATGTGGACGTTATTAACATTGATGGTACAGACTTAAGTGATTGTATTGTATATACAGCCGAAATAGTAAAAGACCCAATACCAGAAGATGTTTTAACAGCTTGTGGTTGCCCATCTGATTTAAGTGATGATGCTTTAAGCGTTTGTATTAAGAAAATAGAAAAACCACAATTAAAACCATGTAGTGAGTTTTCTTTAAAACCAAAAAAAAATGTTAATACTGGTTATTATGTTTTCAACTATTACCAATATAACCAAGATGGTTCAGTGTTCGAATCAAATGGTCAACCCATAATTAGAACATCTATTTTTACTGACAGAGAATGTTGTAAAGCACTAAACGGAAAATCAGTATATACTGAAGTTGTCAACCCAATAACTAGTAATTTAGAAAGCGGTTATATTTGTTGTTTTAGTGAAAACTGTGGGTGCAGTGCATCGTGTAATTGGGTATTAAATAACGAACCAGTATATTTAAATGACGATGCTTTTTTATCGTTTATAACTCTTTACGGTGTTGGAGTAAACAAAGTGACTTTACCAGACGCATCAGTTTGTCCAGTTGGGTGGACAACACCTGTGCCAAATATAGTAGACCCATTTACAAATGAAACAGGTGTTGGTTGTAAATTAACAACATATGGTTTACAAAATTACCAAACATTAGTAACTTTATTTGCAAATAGGGCTGATAAGGGTGATTGTTGTAATTTTAATTGGCCAACATTATCGGCACCAACAATAATTTATAAATTATATGATAGTCTAATAGTTACATTTAAAAGCGGTACAAATATTTATCCGTTTACATCAGACGATAACCTAACTGTTAAATGTAAAACCCTTAACCCACTTAGTTATTACCCACTATCAAGAACGGTTGGGTTAAGTGGTCCAACAACATTACCATGGAGTTTTAGTCCAATAACTGTAGGTACCCAATTATATGTGTCAAATGCTTTAGGTGCAGCACCGTATAATACATTAAATGGTAATTTCTCAATTGATGTTACTAATTTAAATAGCACAACAAACACTGGTTTACAATTAAAACAAAAATACGTTATTCAGATTAATAACGGTGTAGTTACAAAAATTATTGATTTTAATACGCTACCAGCGTGTTAAAAATAAAATAAAGAATACTTATAATAAAAAAATAAAATGGGGATAAACCTAGCAGACATAATCAAAGGGTGTAATGAATTTTGGCGTTACGTTATAGCACAAAATGGTTTGGTTAAAAACACAGACGGTACTATTTCTGTATATTTACCCAATAGTAACGGTTTACCATCACCAACATATGTATCGCAACAATGTTGTAGTGTTTTGGGTGAAATAACAAACGAACCATATTATTATGATTTAGATGCTCAAAAATGTAGATGGTCTGATAAATCTAGTATAGGTTGTTCGGATGACCAACCATTTAAAATAGTCTTAAACCCAAAGGGTAATGATGGGACTATTTTCTATCTTCAAGATGATGAAACATGTTCTTTGGTTGTTGATTTTGATTATTTGTTTAAACTAGATTGCGAAATGCTTAGTAAAACGCTAACACAAACTAGTGTTAGCGACCCAGATTTAGACAACCGAATTTTTACTTTAAACCAAAAAATTGATGAACAAACAGTTAAATGTGAGGAAATAAAAACGCAGTTAATTTATTTGCTAGACCAATACGATAAAACAAGTTATTCAATAAAATGTGATAGCTTCCCATCTATGACAATAATTGATTCGGAAGCAATCGAATATTTGCCAAGTGAAACTATAAACCCAACACAAACACAAAAAGAACCTTTTACTAGAACTGGGTTTAATGGAGGGTTAGCACCTTTTTCTTTTCCTAGTGTAAAATACACTAGTGTTACTTTTTGTTTAACAACTGATGGTCTTACTATTTGGCAAAATATTTTGGGTCCTAATAAGTACCAACAGTTTTTAAATGGTGACCCATCATCTTACACATGTGAAAACGTTATTAATATATACAATCAAAATCAAGCATTATTATCAATAACTGGAAACATTAATCCGCTTATTTTAGAATGTAAAACACCTTTTGGTGATAAAACAGAAATTAAAAATAAAATAGATGTGCTTGTGATTAAACAAACTGAATTTAATGATTTATTACTAACATTAAAAACAGATTTGGATAATTCAATAACACAGCGACAAGACTTAACTGTTAGTTGTGGTACACCGATTGGTGTTATTGAAAATTTAAGTGTTTCTATGAGTATAGATGTTGTTGATGATAATGGTAATCTAACAACAGCTTACGAAGATAATTTTTTTCCATCTATAGGTGCTGGTAATTTATATAATTATTTATCTTCCAACCCAACAAATAGTGGTTTCTTTGTTTGTGGTGAACCTAGCGCTAACGAATCTTGGGCTAGTGGGTGTACACCATTAAGTTACACAGAATTATTACCACAATTTCAAGGTAATGATATGGTTAATGGTCAAACAAATGTTTCAAACTGTTTAAGGGTTAGAGATTATATTCTACAAGAGTTATTTAACCAATCTGAATTAGGCGGTCAAACAAATGGTCAATCAGTATTTAATAATTCGTTATCGCCAACAATATTATCTTCTTCGTGGTTACAACATACCAGTTTTATTAATGATGTTGACATAATTAATATGATTACCAACAAAAAAATTAAGTTAAGTCTTAATATTAATAGTAGTTGTGGTGATTTTTGTGTTATGATTGATAGGATTTCGTTAACAAAACAATGTGTTGATGTTGATAGTACTAACCTGTTTATCAGTCAATCACCAGGTTTTAATATAACTAGAGTTGTCGACAATAAAAAATCTTGGGTAAATAACACTGATTTAGTAAATAGAGAATTTGATATTAAAAACGTTAGTGGTTTTAATGCTATTAGACAAACAGATTACGATGTGTTTGATGAAAGATTGGTAATTAACACCAAAGAAATTGATTTAGATATGAATATCGCTTCTGCGGTGGAACACGATGTTTGGTGTTATTTATCAGATAACCCATGTTTATTAACTGGTGTAACATATTGTGACCCATGCGTTTTTTGTGGAAATTACAATTTTCAAGATGGTGAATGTTTTAATTTTCAAGATTCTAATGTTTACGATTTTATGGACGGTACATCAAATAACGCCCAATTATCTACACAACCATATTGTTGTGGTGATAACCAAATAGATTTTACTAGTTTGTTTACAACTGATTTATCAACAATTAAAACAATTGATAAATTTAAAAAATTATTAGTTTCTGAACTAATCAACGTTAAAAATAGACAAACAATATCTGGATATCCAACACTTAAAGCGTTATATGAAAGATACTTAAATAGTTTAAAATATTGTCCCACAGAAAGTTCTGCTTTTGACTATTATACAATGGACCAATTCGCTAACCTTATAGGTGATTATTGGGTTGATGTGATTGAACAAGTTATTCCAGCAACAACAATTTGGGGTAGCGTTAAAATTTATACCAACACAATATTCGACCAACAGAAGTTTAAGTATAAACAATATTCCTCATTATTTGGTGGTAACCCTTTTGAATATTTAAACGTATTAAGTCCGATAAACGGAGTTTCTGGTCAGTGTCAAAACATTGATGTTGTTATAAGAGTTATTTCAACACCAAAAGAAGGTGAAATAACACTAAAACCAGTACCTACTCGTTTAAACAAACTTTGTATTTCCCAGATGAATTGGGGTTCTGAATTTATAGGTAGCGTGGTTATTATAAAGGGTAGAGATTAATAAAAAGATAAATTTAAAAACAAGTGCGTTTTTATTTAAACGAAATAAAGACCTTATTTCAATAAAATAATATATTTATATATAAAAGAAAATAAAAAATGAAATTAACTAGTAGAAATACAGCCCCTTCAGTTGGTTTGGATGATGTTCTCCACATTGTTTTGGTAAATGACCAATCACAAGACCCTAACGGTAGTTCTTATAAAGCTACAGTTCAACAACTTTTGGATAATATAACTTTGCCCACTGATGTAACAGTTACAGGTGGTACTTACACAAATGGTGTTACTACTTTTACCAACAATACTGGTGGTACGTTTAGCGTAACTGGTTTCTCAATTGGAGATACTATTTGGGTAACTGGTTCAGCGGGTGTTGGTTCAATCAAAGCTATTAACGGTACTGGGTTAGATGCAACAGGTGACTATGCAGTCGCTGAAGGTCGAGGCACAATAGCTAGTGGGAATTCTTCACATGCTGAAGGTAATTCAACACAAGCTAGTGGTGGAGCATCACACGCTGAAGGTGAATTAACGCAAGCTATTAGTTATGCGTCACATGCTGAAGGTAATTCAACGGTAGCTAGTGGTGGAGCATCACACGCTGAAGGTCAAAGCACAACAGCGTCTGGGGATAATAGTCACGCTGAAGGTGGTGCAACGGTAGCTAGTGGTGGAGCATCACATGCTGAAGGTAGTGATACAATAGCTAGTGGGAATTCTTCACATGCTGAAGGTAATTCAACACAAGCTAGTGGTGAAGCATCACACGCTGAAGGTGAATTCACGCAAGCTAATGGGAATTTTTCACATGCTGAAGGTAATTCAACGGTAGCTAGTGGTGATTCTTCACACGCTGAAGGTGAATTCACGCAAGCTAATGGGAATTTTTCACATGCTGAAGGTAATTCAACGGTAGCTAGTGGTGATTCTTCACACGCTGAAGGTCAAAGCACACTAGCTAGTGGTGATTATTCACATGCTGAAGGTCAAGGCACGGTAGCTAGTGGTTTTACATCACACGCTGAAGGTCAAAACACACTAGCTAGTGGTAAATCATCACACGCTGGTGGTTCTGGCAGCACTGCTCTTGGTACTTATTCATTTGTTCATGGTTTAAATTCAACAGCGGGACAAATTAATACGATTGTTTTAGGTGCTAGTATTAAGAGTAGTGTGGCTAATTCGACATATGTTGATAGATTAAGTATTAAAACATACGGACCATACGATGATGACGCTCAAGCTGATGTAGATACATCGATGCCTTCTGGTGGTCTTTATTTGTTAAGAGGTTCTAGAGCAGTTTATCTAAAACCATAATATTATGCCTAAATTAATTAAAAACATACAAGGTGAAGTGTTAACGAATGTTATAGATAATATTCGTTATATTTCTAATATTACAGGTGAGATACAACAAGAAGATTTCATTAACTTGAACGGTTTTGTCGGATATTTACAGAATTTAACAAAAGCAGAAGAAACAACTGCTTTGACTATTCCACAATCTTTTGGTTTACAGAATAGTTATAATAAAACAATGATTACGCTAGAAATAAATTACTAATGAGACATCAAGAACCAATATATGTTCAAAATGAAAATGGTGCTGTGAGAAACAAAGATATTCTGAATGTCAACATGAGTTCAGATATTTGTGTTTTTCAAAGCCCACAATATTCACTTAGTGGTGCATCTAAAATAGATTGTATTGGTTCAACTAGCGGTACTTCTTATATTATTACCGCTGCTACACAAAATATTCCTCTAACATTTGATTTTACAGCAAACACTAGCTCTTTTATTGACACTAGTGCGTTGTTTAGATTTGAAATCTATAAATATTCAGATATTTTTAGTGGGTTTAGTTCAACACCTGTATATAAATCAGAAACACTAAATTATTCAACATTTAGTGCTACCAATATGACTACACAATATGTTCCATCTAGTGGTTTAACACTTGATGGTGAATATATAATTAAACCATATTATTCTTTTGGTGTATGTACTGATTTTTTGGGTAAATTAAACAAAAATGTCGACACATCAACATTTATTTACGGAACAGAATATGGTATTTACAACAAAAAATTTGATTATTATTTTATGGCGATGAAACAAGCCGAAACACCTATTTTAACCCAAAATAGTAGCAACTCAGCTGAAATAGGTCAATTAACGCAACAAGTAATTATACCTAGTGATGGGCAAGTAACCTTTAATGTTCAAAATGGTGTTATTGGTGATTTTGTTGTTACGTTAAATGGTTTGGTTTTAGCTCTAGGTGAAGATTATTCTTTTTCTGGTAATGTAGTATATTTGAGCGGTGAAACTTTTTCTAACGACATAATTACAGTTATTTATTCAACTAGTGGTGGTTACAATATGGTAAGTGATAACATAAATATAAAGACACCTATTGTGAGTGGTGTAACAGATAGTCAAGGCTCTAGTGAGGTTTATTTTAACACAAATACTGATAAATATGAAATTTATACTTCAATAACACCACAGGATGGTGGTAGTGTTATAGTAATGTTGAATGGAGCTACGTTAGCTAATAATATAGACCACTTCCAATCAATCACTAACCCAAAAAGAATTATTCTTCAAGGCACAGTGATAGTTAACGATATTATTACAATAGTGTATTTTCCTAGAGCCACCTCTTCTATGGGTTTAAACACAAACACACCAATTGTATCTTGGGGTATAAGAGAATCACCAACTATTCAAAATGGTTATTTTATTCTAGAGGTATCGACTGGTGATACGTTTAATTCATTATATTATAGTGGTATTACAGATTATCAAGTTGGTATTAGTTATTATAGTCAAGGTTTCATTGCTAATGGAACAGTAGGTGATACTTTATACTATAGAGTAAAAAATGAAAAAAATTACACAACTATTTGTGGTGATAACGTCAACAGTACAGCATATAGTGAAATAATTCCAGTAATAATTCAAAGTAATTCGATAAATTCGTATTAATATTATTTACTATTGGATATTTATAAGTAAAATAAAGAAAAAGACATTTATAAAACATGAGTTACATAATTAAAAACACAAGTCCGTTTGTTAGCATAAAGTTAACACAAAAAGGACGTGAGCAATTGGCCCAAGGTAAATTAAATTTTAATTACTGGGCAATTGGGGATTCTGAAATTAACTACAATAGAGAAGCTATTGTGGATGCAAACCCTACTGACGCAACATTATCAGCAACTAGTGCTGTGTTCAGACCATTTGATAGACAACCAAATATAAAGACATTTATCACACCAAAAGGTGCGAGCGACCCATTCCAAACAGTTAATGGTTCAGTTTTAAATGTTGTCAAAGCAATTGTTAACAATGAAGCTGACGAAAGAGGGTTTTTTCAACGTTCTGGTTCAACATTTACAACGCTTACAGGGTCAACTTACACACCATATTTTACAAACGTATTTAATTCAGTTTTTACAGGTGGAACTAGCTTTGCTATCACAACTACCAACATAAATGTTGGTGATATTGTGTTGATTAAATTGGCGAACGATACAATTGGTGATATTATCAATAATGAAAATACTAGAGCGCTTCCGAATCTTTGGTTCAAAGTTAAAGCAACTGGAATTGGGTATGTTACTGTAGATAGAAACTTACCAAATTTATCTGCTCAAACTTCGTCAAGCCAAGTTATTGTTTATAGAGGTGGTGAGGTTTATGAAACTATCGCTACTGGGACAACGACAGCTTATTGGGATTCTGGTACTTTGTCTTTTGATTCAAACGTAAACGTTACGTGTCACGATGTCCCAGTTTGGAATATGAATAATGTTTGGTGTGAAGATATTGCTGGGATTACTGGTTTGTCTATTACTAATGAATACGAAAACTACACTAAGTTTGGTTCGTATAGATATTTAGGTTCTAAAAACCCTTACATGGAATATCTTTGTCAATCAACTGGCCAAACACTAACATTTAATTGTAACGGTCCAGGTTTAAGTTATCCAGACGATGTGGTTAAATCTATTTCTATTATTCACTACACGAATAATACTATATCTAATTTATATGGTGAATTCTTTTACACTGATTCAGTATCTGGTAAGTATTTGAGTTTGTATATGCCAGATTTAATGTATCATAGACATTCTGGTGCTACTGGTAGTGGAACATCTATGGGTATGACGTTTATTGCGACAGGTGCAACACAATTAATGTCTAATAACGACATTGAATACGTTGATTTAATTGAAAATCCTACTTCGATTGCCTCGACATCAATACCTAAAGTGGTTGGTAGGGTTTACCCACAATTAAAAACATGTGTTATTCATGATGATGAAATTGTTGCTGCAACTTCTTATAAATCAAATAGAAATTGGACGCTCCCAGAATTAGCTGCAACCTTACAAGCACCTACTGGTGGTACGTCTAATGGTTTATTAGCGGTAAACGACACAATGTACTTAACATATATTTTAGAAAACACTAGGGCTACTGGTTTAACGACTTCTATGGCTTGCCAAGAATATGTTAAAATAACAAATAACACAGAATCATCTAAAGATGTTTCTTTTAGAATAAATCAAATGGATTTATTTCCTTACATGCGTAAATTAGAAACTGGTTATGATGGTTATGGTTTTTATGCTGACAACTTCAAATTAGTTTATCAAATGGTTCAAGACCAAACTGACCGTCCAGACCCAGGAGCTTGGAAAACTTTTGATTTTACAACCACTGCAATTACTGGTGTTGTTGGTGAAACAATTGACCCTAAATTATTAGAAGGTCAAACACCAACAACAACTGGGTTTATTATAGATAAATTAAAAGATATATCAGCAGATATATTTAGTGTTATCGCTGCGTTAAATTTACCAGCAAACACACAACCAGAAGAATTACAATTCGGTGATGAAAGATTCTTTTATGGAAATTTAACAACATTCATCGGTGCAACAATATACAAAACAATCTTCGATATTAGAGTTGACGCTAGCCTGTTTAATACGACTACTAACCCAACTAGAAGCAAAGATTTGTTAACAAACCCACCAAATATTAAAATTACTGAGGTAGGAATTTACGATGCAGATAAAAATCTTGTATGTATTGGTAAATTATCTAATCCAGTTCCTTTAGTTAGTGGTAATATAATAATGATTGAATTATCAATGGACTTTTAATATGGGATTTAATAACACTGCAACAACACTTACGCTAACGGCTAAGTTAACTCCACTTGGTAGACAAAAAATCGTGTCTACCAATAATGCATTAATCAAAACTTTTAGTTTTGGCGATTCAGATGCTAATTACCACACTAACTTAACACTAGGCACGGGTGAAATACCTGGAATTGGTGGTGATATTGGTACTAACGCTACAATTAGTAATAGTACAACACAATCTATTGGTATGAAAAGTATGCTTATAGTAAACTCTAGCGGTATGTTAACCAAACCTGTTTCTTCTCAATCAATTAATGTTTTGTCCGAAATAATACCTAATGGTGTGGTTACAGTTGATGCTGGTAATTTATCACAATCTTTAGTTAATAGAAATAACATAGCTACTGATAACTTGGTTAATTTATTTTATTCATTCGGTTTACCTTTAAATACTAATGATGATACAAAATATACTGGAGTTACTTACACGAATGGTGGTTACTCCAATACTGCTTTAAGTGCTTTTAGTGCAACAAAAATACTTGTAATTGCAATAAATAACAATAACTACGGTGAGTGTATTGATGGTAAAACATTTAAACTTGAACTACCAACATCTGCTGGGACGTATACTATTTATTCTACCTATTTAGGTGGTAATAATACATTGATAACATTAGATAATTTTATCTCAGATAACGCATTGCAAACTAACCAATTTGGTAATAATGTCGCTGCTTTGGTTTCTGATGATATCATGAAACCAAACGGTGGTGATGTATCTAAAAGTTGGGCTACAGGTTATAATACGGAAAAACCTTTCTCATTAAACCAAAAACAAACATACAATTTTCAAACAAATTCTAATTTAGGTGTTACAGCCGACACATTGGTTGGGATAGTTTATTTAGACAAAGGATTTGCGGTAATTACAGACCAAACAATAGTAAATAATTTTAATCAATCTGCTTCAACAGCGACGACAGTAATGTTTAATAGTGTTTCAACAAATGTATATCAAAGCATAACATGTATAGCTGACAGAGGTGAGTTTGGTTCAACAACAAACCCTACTTTTGATATTGGAGATATACCTAGAATTAGTGAGGTTGGTTTATTTGATGATGTAGGTAATTTAATTGCTGTAGCTAAAACAGACCGTCATATAATAAAAAATGTTAACGAATTTTTGGCTTTGGGGATAAAAATAACTCTTTAAGGTTTATTTTTTTTGTTTGTGTGTTAAATTAATGTAAAAAGCGTTATGATTAAAGAACCAGAATTTTTATTGGCGTTAATACTGGTGAAAAACACCCGAAAGCAAAATTAGTACAACAATTTGATATGGATAATAATTTAATTAACGAATTCAGTTGTTCAATTACAGCTAGCGAAGTATTAAATATACCAGCAAAAAGTATAAGAATGTGTTGTGGTGGGTTTGCAAAAACAGCATATGGTTTTAAATGGAAATATAAAAATTATGAAAAATAAAATAGAAAAAGAACCAGAATTTCTTTTAAGTCTGGATGTATCAACTTCAACCATTGGTATTTCATTATTTGAAGATATGGGTAACAAGGGTAAATTAAAACTCTTACACCATGTATCTCCAAAAGTTAAACCAAAACCAGAAACAAAAACGGAAGAATTGTTTAGGAAAATTGAAATATTTGAAAATGAGTTTCTTTCACACTATAGTGATTTTGGTATTACTAGGGTTGTTATCGAAGAACCACTACTTCAGTCTAACAATGTTTACACAATTGCGACCTTATTAAGGTTTAACGGGATGATTTCAAAATCCGTTTACGATGCTTTAGGTATTGTACCAGAGTTCATATCTTCTTACGATGCACGTAAATACGCATTTCCAGAACTTATGGTCGTTAGAAAAGCAAAAAAAGATGGAACACCTTTAGCTGATAAACAAATAGCTAAAAACGCTCCTGTGTTGTTTGGGGGTTACCCATTTGATGTTGACAAGAAAATGGTGATTTTCGAAAATGTATGTGATTTAGAACCGCAAATAAAATGGATTTTAGATAAAAAAAATAAACTAAAAAAAGAAAATTTCGACATGAGTGATGCCTATGCTTGTGCTATAGGTTATATGAATAAAATAAGTGTTTGGCCTAGGTAAACCAAATCAAAATTAAAATTATTTGGAAAAACAATTTTAATTTCGTACCTTTGTCGAATGGCAATGTTATTGGTTAACATATTAGAAAGTTTTTTAGGCGAAACTAGAAAACATAATGAAGACACTGGGCAAATCGCATTTGATTGTCCAGCATGTTCTGCTGAAAAAGGTTTAATAGATGGTGATGGTAAAGGTAATTTAGAGATTAACTACCAAATGAACAAGTTTAAATGTTGGTCATGTCATGAAGTTAACCATATGCGTGGCCCAGTTTTAAAACTTTTAAAAAAATACGCAACACCTAAAAATATTCGAGATTATTTATTGGTAAAACCAGATGCTGAATTTATTACCAATATAGAACGTGAACGAGTATTATTAACATTACCAGAAGGGTATAAACGATTATCTGACTGCACAGAAAAAGACTACAAAGCAAATTTAGCGTTAAATTATTTAAAAACCAGAGGTATCACAGATGATATCATAGATGAATACGATATTGGTTATACTTATCGTGGAAAATTCTTCAATAGGGTAATCATTCCGTCTTACGATTCGGAAGGCGAATTAAATTATTTTATTGCTAGATGGTTTGGTAAAGAATATACAAAATTAAAGTATCTAAATCCAGATGCTGAAAAACAAGAAATTATATTTAACGAAGGGCGATTAAACTTAGATGCAACTATTTATTTGGTTGAGGGCGCAACTGATAATATAGTAACACCAAATTCTATCCCATTACTAGGTAAATTTATCTCAAACAAACTTTTAGAGTTATTACATGATAAATCATCTGGTTTTGTTGTGATTGTTTTAGATGGTGATGCGTGGGAAGACGCTAAAATTTTGTATCAACAATTAAATTTTGGTAACTTAAGAGGTAGAATAAAATTAGTTAGCACACCAGAAGGTTATGACCCATCTAAGATTTACGAAAATTTAGGTAATAAGGGTATAACTAAACTCCTTATGGGTGCTTTTAAACCAGAGGATAAAGATGTATATTAAATGGATACGAAACCATTGTCCGTACTAGTTGCAAAACCATTAGACACTAAACTACCCCATACATTTTTTGCGTCTGGTGATAAATAATTGTCAGAATATAATTTTTTATGTTCTTTGGAGAGTGTTCTAATAATATATTTATATATCCCTTTACCCAAACCTTTATTTCTAAATTTATCATAGAGTACCACTCCAAATATTTTATAACCATCTTCAAAGGGTTTAAGTCTAAAACCACCCATTCTTTCGTTTTCATAAAAAGGTATAAAAACTAACAAATTATTCACTATTTGTCTTTTTATTTTTATCTTAGAAGTATCAATTTTTTCGTTTTCAGATTCCAATATTGCTTTTCTAAATTGTTCTTTAATAAAATCTTTCATGGTATTCTTTTAATATAAATACTTGCAATGTAGAATAAAATTTCGTATCTTTGTAATAAAAGTAAATATGAGTAAAGCTAAATTATGGGAAGGGCCAGTATTTCTAGAGCCAATAGAACATAAATACCATCACAGGGTAACTGGTAAGACTTATAAGTCGGTTACGACAACCCTTTCATCGATTGAACCGCACTTTGATTCAGAGGGGGTGTCAGCGGCTATCGTAAACCAATTAGATAACGTTAAACAAGAACGTTATCTCGGTTTAACTCAACAACAAATACTTGATTTTTGGCAAATGCTTAATGATGAAGCTAATGTATATGGCAATAAGGTTCATGATATTGTTGAGCGTTATTTATTAGCCAATAAATGGTATTTTCCAACAGATGATGAAGAAGGTGAGTTTGAACAATGTGTTATAGATGGTTTTAATGGGTTAAAAATTGATGAGGGTATAGCAATGTGGCCAGAGCGTATATTATTTTCTGAACAATACGAGTTAGCTGGTATGTCTGACCTTATCATAGATATTAATGATAAATACTTTGATGTGTGGGATTGGAAAGGTCTACCTATTGACACACCAATATTCACAAGTAATGGTTGGAAAACTATGGGTACGTTATCAAAAGCGGATAATGTTTATGATATTAATGGTAAATTAAGTAAAATACTACACACATCAGAAGTTAAAAATAAGACTTGTTATGAAATAAATTTTGATAACAATGAGAAAATAGTTTCAGATTTTGAACATAGATGGTTAGTTTCTTTTTATAGGGATAAGGTTTTTAAAGATAAGGTAATGACAACCGAAGAATTATATCATTATGTAAAAGAATTAAATGATAGTGGTAAAAGATGGTCACATAAAATTCCTAAAATTAAAATAGCTAAACCACTAAATAATGATATTGTTAATTTACCAATTGACCCGTATCTTTTTGGTGTTTGGCTTGGTGATGGTCATTCAGCTGATGGGAAGATAAATAATATGAATGAAGAGATATGGTCTGAGATAAGACGTAGAGGTCATGAAGTTGGTGAGGATGTTAGTCAAGGTGGTTGTGGGAAAGCTAGTACTAGGACAATTTTTGGTTTACAAACTAAATTACGTGAATTGGGGTTGTTAAATAATAAACATTTACCAGAAATATATTTACATGGCTCGTATGAACAACGATTACTTATTTTACGTGGTTTCATGGATAGTGATGGATACTATAATAAAACTCGTAAAAGGTTTGTGATGTCTACCACAAGAGAATGGCAATCTAAAGCATTCACACAATTGATTAGTAGTCTAGGTGTAAAACCAACAGTCATTTATTATAAGAAAAAAGCAAATGGTAAAATTATTGACGTTATTGATGTTTTATTTAGTACTAAATCATTTAACCCATTTTTGTGTCGAAACCAAATAGGTGTAGAATATGGATTAACTGATAATGGAAGTTTTAAAAACATAGTATCAGTTAATTTAGTTGAGTCAGTACCAACTAGGTGTATTGAGGTTGAAAGTGAAACTAAAACATTTTTGTATGGTGATACATTTTCAGTAACACATAACACAAACAGAGAGTTTAACTTCTTCAACCAATATGGTTATGAAACATTATTTAAACCTTTTGACCATTTACAATCGTGTCAATGGTCGATTTATACTCTTCAGTTAAGTGTTTACACATATATGTATGAATTAGAGTTTCCTGGGCGTAAATGTAGACAAATATGTATTGGGTATTGGGATAAAGAGAAAAAAAGTTTTGAAAAAATTCAAATTATGTATCTTAAACATGAAGCAAAAAAACTTATTGAAATGCATCACTATAATTTAATGAAAAACTTATAATATGATATTAGATGAAAATTTTTTGAAATTACCAAAAATCGTTGACAGATTGACGGTTAAAAAAACTACAATTATACAAAAACCTAATATTGAAACGTTAACTAAAGAACAATTAGAAATATTTCAAGAGATAACTAAAATTTCGACTAATGTGTTTTCCCAATCTTTATTGACGGGTTATTCTGGTACTGGTAAATCTTTTTTGGTGTCTAAAATAATTGAAGAACTGTTATTTACGAAAAAATCGATTAGGATAGCAATAACTGCACCTACAAATAAAGCGGTTAGAGTGTTAAAAAATCTATCGATGATTAGTGATGATAATGCTAGGGTTGATTTTATTACGTTACATTCATTATTAGGTCTTAAACGTAATATAACACATGAGGGTAAGGAAGAATACAAGCAATTATTTAATGGCGGCAACTTGGATGAATATAGTGTTGTTTTAGTTGATGAAGTTTCTATGTTAGATAATGAACTTTACTGGGTTTTAAAATCTCAAGCGGAAATAAATAAAATAATGGTTTTGTTTATTGGAGATAGAGCTCAAATACCGCCAGTTAATGGTGGTGAATCAATTTTGTTCAGTAGTTTGTTGGATAACAATTACAATCTAACTGAAATTATTCGTCAATCTAATGGAAACCCAATAATTAAGTTGGCTGAAACTATTAGACAAAATGAAAAGTTTGAAAAAGAAACTATAATGGATGAAAACAACAATGGGGTTGCTTATTTGAAAATAAACACTGAAGAACCATTATTAGATATGTATTTTAATTCTGAACATTTTAGAGAAAACGCTAATTTTGTTAAAGTATTAGCTTGGACAAATAGTGCTGTTAATTATTATAATTCTAAAATCAGAACATTAATTTATGGTGAAAATTGCGGTAAATTATGTGTTGGGGAAAAAATGGTTTGTAATAAACCTATCACCAACAGTAAAAACCAAGTAATATTAAATAATAACGATGAATTTGAGGTCATATCTTTTGTTATGAAAAAAGAAACTAGAAGTTATGATTTTTCATATTATGAAGTGACTATTAATTGTGATGGGAATATCCTCAAGATTAAATTATTGGCCGAAAAATCTGAAACCGCTTTTTCTAAACAAGTTAATGTTTTAAAAAAAGCCGCTGAAAACGCCAAAGTTATGGATAGAAGAAGCGCTTGGACAAAATACTATAAATTTTTAGAAAGATATGCTGATGTTAAATATAACTACGCTTTAACCGTTCATAAATCACAAGGTAGTACGTTTGATAATGTTATAGTTATTAATGTAGATATAAATAGGGTTTTAAACCAAATTGAACGAAATAAATTGTTATATACAGCTATAACTAGAGCTAAGAATAGATTATTTGTTATTTAACACATTAAAAATAAAAAAAAAAGTATATGGGTAATAAAATAAAAAAATGTGTTCATCTTGCGGATATTCACATTAGGACTTTTAGGTTACATGATGAATATAAAGATTCTTTTGACACTCTTTTAAATCAGTTAGGTGAATTATTAGAAGGGTATAAAAAAGAAGAAATTAGAATAGTAATCGCTGGTGACCTTGTTCACCAAAAAATTATTATTTCTAACGAACAATTGATGCTAGGTACTTGGTTTTTGAGAGAATTAGAAAAAATAGGTCCAGTTGTTATTATTGCTGGTAACCACGATTTATTGGAGAACAATAAAGACCGAATGGATAGTATTAGCCCGATGGTTCAATTTTTACCAGACCAAGATATAAACTATTTTAAAGAATCTAAATGTTATTTAGATGGTGACGTTGTTTGGTGTGTGTATTCAATTTTTGAAGAAAATAAAAGACCAGATATTGAATCGGCCAGATTACAGTTTGGTGATGATAAAACATATATTGGTTTATTTCATGGTCCATTAATAGGTTTAAAAACAGATATTGGTTACGAGATTGACCATGGTTATAATATAAATATATTTGATGGGTGTGATATAGTTATGTGTGGTGATATCCATATTAGAAGTGGGTTTAATCACATCCAAAATATAGAAATTAATGAAGAAGATTTAGAAACTTATATAAAAATGGGTTGGGAGATTGATAATTGATTTATCTTTTAAGCTTTGTCGTTATATTTATTAATAAATAATAATACAACAAAATTTTAGAGAAATGAATAAATGTAAAATCTGTCAAAAAGAAACTAAAAATAAAGTATATTGTTCAATTAAATGTCAACATATTGGTTATAAAGAAATAAAAGTTAATAGAGTTAAAGAAAATTGTTTATATTGTAAAAATGAATTTGAAACGTTACCTAATAAACTTGAGAACGGGAAAAAATATTGTTCTAGGATATGTAAAGATTCTCATCAAAAAGAACTTTATTTAAAAGAGGGTAACCCAGTATTTAACATTAAGCATAGTGATGAATGGAAAGAACATCATTCTATTAGAATGAAAAAAATATGGCGGAATGATGAACATAAAGAAAAAGTTAAAATTGGACATGAAAAATTTTTTAATGATAATGGATTTTGGATGGGTACAGATGAGGAATCTTGTTTAAAGAAAAATGAAACTAATTTAGATAAATATGGTGCTGAGTGTATATTAAGCGTTAAAGAATTTAGAGAAATCGCTAATAATACATGTTTATTAAAATATGGTAAAACATCATTTCAGTTAATGAGGGAAGGGTTAAAGAAAACTAAAGGTACAAATATTGAAATTAAAATTAGTAATATTTTAATAGAAAATAAAATTAAGTTTCAAACCCAATATGATGTTTATTATGGTAATAAATTTAAAACTTATGATTTTTACCTAATAGAGTTAAATTTATTAATTGAAGCTGATGGTGATTATTGGCATGTAAACCCTATTAAATATAATGAATTAAGTATTTTAACCGAAATTCAAATTAAAAATAAAGAAAATGATGAATTTAAGAATAAATTAGCCTTAGAAAAAGGTTATAATTTAGAAAGATTTTGGGAAATGGAAATAAAAAAGAAAAATTTTAAATTCTTATTAGCTAATGTGATAAAAAAATATAAAAAATATGATTAAAATGAAAAAAGTGATTCCTATAATGATGAGTTCATCATTGATACAACAAAACTTTGGTGAAAACTTAACAAAACATGGGTTTTTATTGTGGGACATCCCAACTAAAACATATACTGAACACGATGTTGAAAATAAGTTCCCTTATTATCAATTTAAAATTAAATCAATTGAGGATATTGAAAACGGAACAGAAAAAATAACAAATTTATAAAACAAAAACAAAAAATATGACGTTAGGGGAATTAAAAGAGTTTATTGCGGCTATTCCAGAATCTATGGATGGTTATAGTATTGTAAATGGTGAAGTAGGTCTTTTAGACCCAGAAGATGAGAACAGTTTAGTTTATCGTTTAGATAAACCAATAATTGCATTATATGTGGATGAGCATGGTAGAGAAGTCTGTTTCTTCCACCAAACACAAGAAGACGTAAATAATAAATTAGATGGAGCTACCGCAACAAATTAAAAATGAAATATGGGATTACTGTAGACTTAACAATGTGACAAACATTGATGAGTTTACTATGAAATTAGTTAAGCAAGGTTTTACCGTTGAGAAATTTGGAGCCTCACCAGCCGTTGCTGAAAAAATAGTTGAAAAAATAGTGGAAGTTGAAAAAGTAGTTGAGGTAATAGTTGAAAAAGAGGTTTATATTACTGATGATTTAGAAACGAAAAAAATGGTTGATGAAATTAATAAATTACAAAAAGAGTCAACAACTAATAATGGTGTACAAAGCAAATTAAAAGAACAAATATCAAAACTAACTGAACAGTTAAAAACAGTTAATAAAGAATTAGAAAAAGAAAAAAATAAAAATAAAACCGACATTTATGGCGAATAAAACAGATACATTAGATAACACATTAATATCACCGTATTCCAAGATTAAAGTATATTGGGATGACCAACCACACAACTACAGCAAAGAGGCCAAAAATAAGATTAGAAACTATATAGCTAACAAGTACGGTGTTCAAAAAAATAATATAACGGTTGTTTATAGACCAGTTAGGTTCAATACCGATGGTGATGCCATTGAAATCACTGGTGCTGGTATGGAGAACATCATGGATGTTAACTATCAAAGAGCGCTTATGAAAGAGTTAATTACTAGAGATGGTAAGAATGTTGATTTCAACCGTATTGTTGCTTTAGATGACAAGGTAAACGGTGAATTAAATGTTGATTTAACGCAAACAACACATAGAAGTTGGTCAATTAAATGGCTTATGATAGATAATTTCTTATCCTTTGGTGAAAGTAATTACGTTCCTTTTAGCAAATTAAAAGGTTTAACTATAGTAAATTCAATTCCAGCTAATCAAGGTGGTAAATGTGTTAGGTCTGACACTCGGATAAATATACAATTTGATAAGGAAGAAATAGGTAAAAAAATAGGGGTTTTACCAGACGAAATAACAATCGGTGAGTTAAATTCGATATATGAAAAATATGGTGATTTAGGTTTTAAGGTTAATACACCTTACGGGTATAAAGATATTACTTGGTGTGGTATCACTGAAGAGAATGCGGATGTATATCGCTGTGAGCTTGAAGATGGAAAATATGTTGAGGGCGCTGACTATCACAGGCTTAAAAAAGAAGATGGTGAATTTGTCGTTTTAAAAGAAGTAGAAGTTGGTGAGCGGATTCAAACAGTTAATGGAATATCTAATGTTAAATCTATTAAGTTGATGGATTTCAAAGATACTCTATATGATATTCAAGTAGATGAAGTCCACCAATATTATTCCAATGGTATAGTTTCTCATAATACAACTTTAACTATTGACGCTATTAAATTTTTGTTACATGGTAACACAACAAAAACAGACACAAACGAACAAATCTTCAACACCTACAGTAATAAGAACGAACTAGTAGTAAGAGGTATGATTGAAATTGAGGGTGAAGAGACTATCATTGAGCGTAAAATGAGACGCACGGCTAAAAAAGATGGTGGTTGGACTGTTACAAATAGAGTTAACTACTACAGAATACTTCCAGATGGTGAAGAAGAAGCGTTAAATGAAGAAGACGCTACTCAAACAACTAGAAGGCTTAAAGAAACTATTGGTAGTGAAAAAGATTTTGAGATGTTAGTGTTGGCAACAGAAAAAAACTTAGACGACCTTATTGGTTTGACTACAACTGAATCTGGAAAAATTTTAACTAGGCTTATTGGTTTAGAAATACTAGAACTTAAAGAAAAAGCGGCTAGAGAAATGTATAATGAATTTGCTAGGAAGAAAAAATCTAATGAATATGATGTTATTACTTTAGGTGAAGAAATAGATGACCATAATGATAAAATTATTTTGGGTGAAGAATTAGATGTTGAGTTAAAACAAAAATTGGGTAACACTAAATCTGAAATCCAAACACTTACTGATAGTAAAGACGATTTAATCGATAGCAAAGAAAAAATCGACGTTACCATTTCAGAACTTAACCCAGAAAAATTAGAAAGTGAAGTTGATAAATTAATTGATAAAGGTGTTGAATTTAAAGAAAAGGTTGCTGGGTTAAAAGTTAAGATAACCGCAATTGGTGAAATTGATTTTGATGAAGATAAACATTTAGAATTCTCTAAAGATTTTAATGTAAACACTACAAATAAAGCGTTAAAAGAGGCTGAGATAACAAGGCTTGAAAAAGTTGTGACTGGTTTGATTGCTGGTGGTGTTTGTCAATCGTGTAATAGAAAATTAGATGATGTGGATAACTCACTACACATAACTAAACATGAATTGGAAATAGAAAATTTAAGAAAAGAAGTTTTGGGTGTTGATGAAACGTTAAATTCGTTATCTGCTAAATTAACTACTTTAAATGAAAACAAATTGCTAATTGATAACAAAAATAAACTAGAGTTAAATGTTGATAGAATGGAAGTTGAAATGGGTTCGTTGAGAAATGATGTAATCGCAAAGAAAAATGACCTTAAAAAATATCAGCTTAATTTGCATGCTATTGAGTTTAATAAAAAAATAGAGATTAAAGTTATCGACGTTAAAACAAAATTAGCGGTTTGCGAATATTCAAAAGACCAAACAATTATAAACATACAAAGGGTTCAAGCAGATATACAAACCAATAAAACTAGTGTTATCACTAAAACAAAATTAATAGAAACGATAAAAAAAGAAGAAGAAGTTGATAAGATTTTCAAGATTTATATCGAGTTGGTTGGTAAGAAAGGTATTAGTAAATTAGTTTTGCGTTCTGTTTTACCGATTATTAATTCTGAAGCACAAAGATTGTTAGAAGATGTTGTAGATTTCGATATTGAGATATCTATGAATGATAAGAACGATGTCCAATTTTTAATGGTTAAAGATGGTATATCTAAATTACTAAAATCTGGTTCTGGGTTAGAGAAAACAGCGGCTAGTTTAGCACTTAGAGCAGTGTTAGGTAAATTATCTACTTTACCTATGCCTAACTTTATTACTTTTGATGAAGTATTAGGTAAAGTGGCATCAGAAAATTTAGAAAAATTGAAAAATCTCTTTGATAAAATAAAAGATATGTATGAAATTGTTTTCTTTATTACGCACAATGATTTGGTGAAGGATTGGTCAAATAATATTATTACAGTTATTAAAAAAGATAATCTGTCTAGTATTAGCGTAAAATAGTTGCAATTGCTAGTTAATTGTAGTACCTTTGTTTAAAATAACGATATATGAAATTTAAAAATTATTGTGTGATTATCATGGGTGATACCGATGGTGTTCTTAAAGAAATTGAAAAAATTAGTGATTCTAAACCCAACATATTGGATGCCAGAGGTATAATCATAGGTACGTTCACTTCTTTTGTTGATGTTAAAGAAATATCGGCTTGGTTTACTTTAAATAACAGAAGTTTTATGGTCTTTGATTTAGACCCAACAAACTCTGGGTACTTAATAACCAAAAAAGATGTACATGACGGTTTATTTGGATTTATAGGTAAAATAACTAATAATGAACTTGATACAAAAACGATTGAGTTTTTAAAGGTCATGGCCTCTAAACCGAACCCCACCAACACAGAGGAAATTGAAGATGCTGTAATTGAAAACCAAACAAACGAAAAAAAAGTTATTAATGAGGTTGATATTAAAAATATGACTAAAAAAGAACGAGAAAATTTGATAAATCAAATTATGGATAATGGTTTAGAAAATATGAGCGAATACGATAAAAAAATATTACCATTATTAGCAAAATAATGTGCAAAAACCCTTGACTTTATTGGGTTTTTTCGTATATTTGTATTGTTAAAACATAACAAAATAAGATTAAAATGAAACAGTTTAATGGACAAAAGGTTTACAAATTTTGAAACAGATGATAGCATCGCAAAATATTTTAAGGAAGTAAGAAAATCGGTGTTATTAACACCAGAAGAGGAAGTTAATTTAGCGAAAAGAATTAAAGATGGTGACACTAAAGCCACCGAAGAATTAGTAAAAGCAAATTTAAAGTTTGTCATTTCAATCGCAAAAGAATATCAAAATCAAGGCTTGGCTTTATCTGATTTGATTAGTGAAGGTAATTACGGTTTAATTAAAGCAGCGAGTAGGTTTGACCATAATAGAGGTTTTAGGTTTATATCATATGCTGTTTGGTGGATTAAACAATCTATTATACAAGGCCTTAATGATAACGCTAGGGTGGTTAGATTACCAGCTAACATTATCAATAAGATAACAAAATTGAATAAAGAAATTTCTAGATTTGAAAATGATAATGAAAGACAACCAGTTTTTGGTGAGATTTTAAAAAGTGATAGTCAAATAGCTGCAACTTTAAATTTTCCAAGAGCAACTTCTCTAAACCAATTAATAAATGAAGACGGTGATGAGTTAATAGAATTGATTCCATCTGAATCAATTGATGTTGATGAGTTAGAAATAAATGAAAAAATAAAAGATGGGTTAGCTAAAATTTTAGATGTCTTAGATAACAGAGAACGAATGATAATCGAGTGTTATTTTGGTATAAATACAGACTGTGAGTCAATGACTTTGGAGGCAATCGGTGAAAATTACGGGTTGACGAAAGAAAGAATTCGTCAAATAAAGGAGAAGGCTATACGAAAATTAAGACATAACGCACAAGGTTTACGAATATTAATGAATGAATAAAGAAAAGGGTTTTAGAACCCTTTTTTTGCAATTAGTATATTTATAATAAAACAAAAAAGTATGAAAATTAAGTTTAGATATATAATGTTATTTTTAGCGTTATCTGTTGCTGGGTGTGCCGCATACTTTTCGGTTTAAAATAATTTAAGTAATTTTTTGTGGTTGCTATATATTTATTAATATGGGAAAGAAAAAAACTAAAGAAGAATTCATTAATGATTCTAAAATAATTTATGGTGATAAATACGATTATTCATTAGTTGAATATGTAAATAATAAAACTAAAATTAAAATAATTTGCCCAATACATGGGGTATTTGAAAAAACACCAGATAAACATTTGTATGGTAAAAGTGGTTGTTTAAAATGTGATAATTACCATACAAAAAATATTAATAATCACAAAAGAACAGTTGTTGATAGGATGAATGTTAAACATAATAATTTTTATGATTATTCATTAGTTGAATATGTAAATAATAAAACTAAAATTAAAATAATTTGCCCAATACATGGGGTATTTGAACAAACACCAAATAATCATTTACAAGGTAATGGTTGTTTAAAATGTGGTGGTACTGAAAAGATGTCGACACAAGATTTTATAAATAAAGCTAAATTAGTTCATGGTGATAAATATGATTATTCATTAGTTAATTATGTTAATTATAAAAATAAAGTAAAAATAATTTGTTCACTTCACGGAGTATTTAATCAATCATTTATTAAACATTGTAATCGAAAAAATGGTTGTCCTATTTGTAAAGAATCAAAAGGTGAAAAACAGATAAGGGTTTTTTTAGAAAATAATAAAATTAATTTTACACCACAATATAGATTTAATAATTGTATAAATAAATACCCATTACCATTTGATTTTTATTTACCAGATTATAATATGTGTATTGAATTTAATGGTGAACAACACTATAAAAGCTTTAAATTTTTTGGTGGTAGTGAAAAATTTAAACAACAATTAATTAATGATAATATTAAATTAAAGTTTTGTGAAAATAACAAAATACAATTGTTAATTATAAAGTATGACGAAAACGTTATTAATAAATTAAAAAAAAAATATAAAAAATGAATTTTAAATATATTATGTTAATTACAGCTATTATAATAGCTATTACTAGTGCTGGGTTTTCAATTTTTGGGCTTAGTCAATTATTTGCGGGTGCTAGTACTGCTGTCATTATAATGGCATCAATACTAGAATTGGGTAAGATTGTTACCACGACAGCGCTACATACATACTGGGATAAGCTAGCCAAAGGTCTTAGAATATATTTAACTATTAGTGTTGGGGTTCTTATGATAATCACATCTGTTGGTATTTATGGTTTTCTTTCAAACGCTTACCAAAAAACAGCTAATAAATTAGAAATACATGAAGGTGAATTAGGTGTGTTAAACGGTAAAAAAATAGTGTTTGAAAAAAGTCTAGCTGATAACCAAAAAATTATTGATGGTAAAACAAAACGTTTAGACCAATTATCAAATCTTAGAACTAACCAAGAATCACGTTTGGATGGTTCAACCTCAAATAGAGCTAGAAATAGTGTTAGAAGTGATATTGCGTCTGCTAATTCAGAGATTCAAAAATTAACACTAGATATTGACGAATTAAACGTTAAAAATTCTGTGTTGTCTGATTCTATCAGTTCATATAATGTAAAAGGGCTTGAAAAGAAGGCCAATAACGCTATTGCTGGTGAAGTTGGGCCATTGAAGTATATATCTGAACTTACAGGTGTTCCTATGTCTAATGTGGTTAACTATATGATATTATTATTAATATTTGTGTTTGACCCATTGGCTGTCGCTTTAATTCTTATAACAAATAAAGTGTTCATATTGGAAACAGGTCACGTTATTGAAGAAGAAACAAAAGTAGTTAAAAATAAAAAAGTTACTGAAAAAAAATGGTTAGACTGTCTTAAAAATATTTTAAAAAAAACTGCGACTAAAAAAGATTCGACAAAAGACATCCTAGAAACCCTTGTTGAAAAATTAAAAGGTGAGGGAGTAAATGAGGGAGTAAATGAAGAAATTGAAATAAAAACCGTTAAAAAAGAACCAATTGCTGTCAAGGGTAAAATAGAGTTAGAAGATATCAAAGAGATAAAAGAAGGAAACAGAGGTTTTTCTGTTAAAGTTCCAGAACCAAAAACTACTAATATGGTGGAAAGAATTGGTTCTAATAAGATAGTTAAAGATGGTGATAACAATAAAGTTATTTTTAGACGTGATTAATGAATATTAATAAAGATTATATTTTAAGTAAAAACAATTACGTACCTATTGATAGTATAAAAACTCAAATAGTTTTAGGTAGTACCTTTAATCATGATATGAAACATGTTATTGGATGGCAAAATAGATACAATGGAAATTACAAAAAAACAGCTGCGTTTACTATAAATTCGGCTGGTGTTATTTATAATCATTTTGACCCAAAACATTATTCTAATTTTTTTGGTAAAACGGAACAAGATTCCAAATCAATAGTAATTCTTTTGGAAAATGATGGTTGGTTAATAAAAGACGAAGAAAAAAAAGAATTTATTACTTGGATTGGTAATATTTATAATAAACCAAATGAAGTTTTTGAAAAAAAATGGCGAAACTATCGTTATTGGGCACCACACACGCAAACACAATTTGATTCGGCCGTCAAGCTAGTTAAAAAATTATGCGCTGAATTTTATATACCTTTAGAGGTTATTGGTCACAATACAAAAGTGGATTCCCTATCTGATTTTCAAGGGGTGATTTATAAAAGCAATATTGAAAAACATTACACAGATTTAAACCCATCATGGAATTGTGTTGAGTTTAAAAATAAACTAGAAGAAATATGAAAGAAAACATTAACGAACATGATATGACCAAGAAAATGATGGGTATCATTAGAGGTGGGTTTAAATCACTTTTAAAAGAAGAGGAGCAATCTATGGTACCTGTTGAAGGTAATGAAGGTTCAGAACCTAAAAAAGTAGAAGATGTGGTTACGCCAGTGGCTGGTGATGCCGTTTTTAATGACGAACTAAAAAAATTAAGAGACACCGTTACCCCTAGAATTAAAATAACTAGCTTTAAGATATTTCCAACAGATGAAAATGTGATTATTGATGGTGCTATGGAGTATAAAGAGTCAGAAGGAACTGGTATCATATTTAAAATGTCTTTGGCTGCTGGTGAGGTTGAAACCACTATGAATGATATTGAATTGAACGACAATATCAGTGTTTTACTGCAAAAATTAAAAGGTTACTATGAAAACTTTAGACTTGAGTGGTCAAAAAAATTACCTAACGAATATAGACCAAAACAAAACTAATGGAAAAATCACTAGATATCAAATCAATTTTTATTATTGTTTTAGGTGTGTTATTGTTAATAGCTGTTTTTGTTGGTCAAAAAAATAACCCTAGTGATTATCAAAAACAAATTAGTGTGTTAGATAAAGATAACAAAAAGTTATTTTCTAGAATTGATGGTTTAAAAAGCGAAATTAATAAATTAGACACATTTATTGTTAGTATAGAAAATAAAATAAAAGAAAATGATGTAAAACTATCTAAAACGCAATCACAATTAAACGATTTAAAAAATAAAAAAAATGAAATACCTATTTATGTTAATAGTTTGTCTGCTAATGGTGTTGCCAACGCATTCTCAGCCTATCTCGAAGAATAACCCTAGAGTTGCCACTGTAGTGACAACACAAGGCGATACATTAATACAATTCCATATAAAAGACGCTAAAAAAATATTAGTCGACGTGTTGGATAAGAAAATTGTTGATAGTATTGTAAATGTTTACATGTTAAGAGATAGTTTACAAAAAAATACTATTGAATTACAAGTATCAAAGATAAAAGCGATGCAACAAAAAAGCGATAACCAAGTACAGCAAGTTATAAATTTAGAAAGAATTATAGCAAATAAAGATGAAGAAGTTGCTATTTTAGATAATACAATTGAAGACCAAAATAAAGAAATAAAAAAACAGAAAAGACTTAAAATATTAGCTTTTATTGGCGTTATTGCTCTTCCAATATTAGTTTTATTATTATAAGTATTGAAAAAGTAAGACAAAGAAAAGCGATGGTAAAGATAGGGTGACAATCACCCAAAACGATATTACCATCAAGTAACTATTATAAGAAAATAAATAAAAGCCTTTAGTGAGGCTTTTTTTGTTATTCTTAATATTTATAATAAAAACATTATAATGGTCGAAAACAATAAAAAAATTAACGAAAATCTTAGTAAAGCCGATATGTCCAAAGAAATAAAAATTTACATGGATAGTGAGGCATTCAAATCAAAAGTTGAAAAGATAGTTAAAGATAGGCTTAAAAATGAAAAAGAACTAGAAGATAAAGTAGTGGAGATAACTAAAAACGTTCTCACACAGTTATTCAAAGCTCTTTGGGTTAAAAAAAGTTTTTGGAGAGATAATTTAAGTAATAAAACAAATTAAACTATGAACAACGATTCAAATAAAAACAAATTGAAAATAACCAAAGAACAATACAACAGAATTTTTGCTTCTGGTTTAATCAAAGAAAATATTATTGAGATGCAGTTTCCAAAAGTTAAGGGTGGTTTAACTAGAGTTGATAAAGCATTTAAACAAGCTACCAACGGTGAAAATATTTCAAATATTAATGTCGCTAATGAAGAAAACATAAAAACTTCAGACTTTAACATTAAAACACCTATAAAAGGTTTAAGTAGCTCTATACAAGGAAAGTTTGATAAACCCATGATGGAAAATGAAGACCAACTAAAAAAAGAAACTTTAGAGTTAATCAAATATCTTTATCGTAAATCAGATGAATTTTCCCAATTTTGGGGTCAAAATGATTTAACTTATGATGATATTTGCGATGCTTTGGAGGCTAGTAGGTTAGTTATTAAAAAAGATGGTGGTTATGAGTTATCTAAAACTTTAGGTTCTCCAGATAAAGCGATAAATGCTGTTGAAGAAGAATTAAGAACTATGCTTGGAAATGATAAAACACCTAAAGATGAACTAGAAGAAGGTGATTGGTTCGATAGTTTATCCAACAACCCAGCAAACCAACCAGATTCAAAATATAGTAAAGGTACACATATTAAAAACCCCAAATTACAGGTAATAACTTATACTGGCGAATTTGCTTTTGTTAAAAGCAATGATAATGGATTATATGTTTTTTATTATGGCGATATTGATAGAGATAGTTTTTTAGGTTATGTTGATAGAGAAATAATTGATTCAGAACCAGATGGTGAAGGTGGTTACGATAACGAGTATAGTGATGATTGGGATATCGATAAAGACGTATTAAATGATTATATTAATGATAATATTTCTAGGTTTAAAGTTGGTGAAGGTTTGGTTGCTTGGGAAAGTGGTGATTTTGACTTGGTTAAAATTGATGATGAATTAAGGCAAGATTTTTTAGAAATGTATGATAAAGACCCTATGGTTACTAAAGGGTTAGGCGGTCTTAATGAAAACGAAACAGAAGGCGATAAAATGACTAGAATTAAAGCTGTAATCGCACAAAGAAGAGCCGATTCACAAAGATACGAAGATGAGTTTTTTAAAAGGAGAGACGCACAAAACAAATTAGATTCTAAAAACGCTAAAAAAGCGATGAAAATTAAAGATATGCCCGAACCAGATTCAATACCAGTTGGACAATACAATGCGTTTGGTGGTGTTGATGAAATGGACGGTGGCGCTATGGGTGGTACGAATACTATGTCTGTGGGTGGCCAATTTACCCCATCATTAAGTACGGGTGATTCTTCTGTTATGAAAAGAGAAATGCCAAATATTCCAGTTGTAAAAGAAGATTTAGGTTTAGGTTATACACATTTCGCTATCTTTAAATCTGATGGTAAAATCGCTGATGGTTGGGATTATGCAGATATTGATAATGAAAGCATAAAATATTATACCAAAGAAGATTTAGTCAATAATTTCCCAGAAAATAGACCATCTGATTTTAAAGTTGTAACTATAAATGTTTTAAATAGAATGGGTATTGACCCATCTGATACGAATAATTGGTACAAACCAACTATGAACGAAACCATGAGTGTTGCTTCTGCTGGTAATTTCCAGTATGATACACCTGGTGGGTTGACAATGGATTTAGGTAAAAATAACCCAAAAACGAGTGCTGAAAAGAAAACACAATGGGCTGGTGGTGCGTTTGTTGATTTTAACGATTGTGTTAAAATGAATAACAAACCAGCTGGTACTGGTTGTAGTGCTGGGGCCGTTGATAACGTTGTTAAACTTAAAAAAACAAAAGGTAATATAAATGCACCTTCCTTGGGTGAAAACAAAATATATGAGGCTATTGCCAAAAAAACAGGTAAAACGATTGATGAGGTAAAAGCTATCATTACCTCAAAAAACACCAAAGGTTAATAACTTTACATAAAACTAAGATATTTATAATAAAATCATAAAAGATGGATAAAAATATAATTAAAAATCACTTAACTAAAAGATTTATGTCTGAAGTAAATAGTCAGAGTAACACGCCTGGTATTACGATGACTAACGCTATTCAAAAAAAATCTGGTGAAGAAAACAAAGCTGGACTTAAAGCTATCGCAAAAGATTTAACGGCTTATAGTAAAGATGTTAAAAAAGACAAAGATATGTCTAAGATAGTTCAGAATAAATTTAACTACGAAGATGGTGAACTAGAATACCACAACCAAATGGAAATCATGAACGGTCAAGAAATGATTGAGTATGACAGAGAACCAAATAAAATGTTTAAGGATAGAGCTAAAGAAGCTATTGAAGGTAGCTCTAGAATGGGTAACAAAGGTGGTAAAGATATGGGTAACGCTGAAGCGATGGACGGTGTTTCTTCTGATGATTTCGGTAAAGAAAGAATTAAAAATGCTGTAGCTTCAACAAAGAAAAGACAAGATGCTGTAAAAGGTATTGTCAGTTTCGGTGATGATATTGAAACTGTACCTAAAAATTATGCACCAATGTCAAAACACTCAGCACTTAGTGAAAACCTTATGGGTTTAACTTTTGAAAAAGGTAATTTAGCGAACACGACTAATATAAATGAGGTTTCTAATGAGAACATATCAAACAAATTAAAAGAAAACTTGACTAACTTAGTTAATAAACTTGGTGCAAACGAAACAGCGGTTAAGTTAGTTAATAAATTAAGCCAAACAGGTATGTTTGAAAACAATTATAATAATAAACTACAAATAAAAGAAACAATGAAAAGATTAAAGTTTAATAAGAATGGTGACAAACCATTTGAAGGTGTTAATATAACACAAAAATTGGGTCACGCTTTAACGTTAATCCCAGAAAGTTATAAAGTAGACAGTAAAGAATTTGAAATGACTGATGGTTCAGTTTCATGTAAAGTTCGTTGGGAAGGTACATTGAACGAAGGTAAAGCCGTAGTTCTTTTAGCTTCAGATAAATCTATGGTTAATGAAGATATGCAAAAGATGAAACACCTTATGAATTACAAATCTCAAGAAACTTTAGGTACCGTAAAAGGTATGGCTAGACTTAATGAAAATGTTGTGTTTGGTGATATTTGGAATAAAACAAAAATCCTTTTAGAGGGTGAAGACATAGAAAGCGCTAAAGTTAAAACTGGTAATTTTGATGACGTAAAGAAAAAAGCACCAGAAGCTACTAAACATGTTGAAGGTTCAGTACCTACAGATAAAAAAACAAAAACACCATCTGTTAAAGAAGGTGATTTAGAAGATATCGAGAAAAAAGCCCCAGAAGCTACTAAACATGTTACAATGAAAGAATCTATGTACGAAGGTGATGAAGAGGAATCTGAAGAAGGTGAAGAAGAAGGAGTGGTTAAAGAAGTTTCTAGTTCTAACAATATTGAAGGAACCAAAAAGGCTAATGGTCACTGGGAAGATATAAGTGTTCCTCACGCTGCTGAAGCTAAAAAACACGTTCACATGGGTAAAGAATCAGCCGCTAAAGTAGAATCAATCGGTGAAGGTATTGAATTAAACGGTACTATCTTTAATTTCATTAATGAAAACTATATGGAAGAAGATGATGAAGAAGATTACGGTACCAATATGGTAACTGGTAAAAAACTACCAAAACCAGACCCAATTACTGAAGTTGATAATGAAGAAGTTGATAATGAAGAAGTTGAGGATGAAGAAGTTGATGTTGATGTTGATGCTGAGCCATCGGATGATGAAATTGATTTAAATATACCTAGTGTTGACGGTGAAGACGAAGAAGATGAGGTTAAAGTTCCGTCTGCACCAGTAGCTAAAGCGGGACCTAGACTTATGGTTAGTCAATCAACAGGCGAATACTTTATTGTAGGTGCTGGTCCAAAACCAGTTCCAGTTCCATTGGAAGATAAAGAAATAGCAAAAAGAAACCCAGCAAAATATTTAGAAAGCCTTATGGGTGATGAAGATTCCTCGTTTTAAGAAGATATGGTCGAATAAATCTTAACAAAAATAAAAAATACTAAAACCCCATAGAAATATGGGGTTTTTTATTTTAATGCTTCATAATCATGTTCAGTTAACGAGTAAAACCCATATTTGTTCGCTTTTTCTAAAATTGTGTTGATAGCTATGTTTTCGATTTTAAGTAATACAACAATATAATTAATTTTTCTACAAAGGTAATTTTTTAAGGTTTTTTATTTACATAGAGATATTTATGAATAAATATAAAATCATGAGTTTAAAAAAACTACAAGAAAAAATTGGCGTAACGGCAGATGGGACCTTTGGACCAGCAACACTTAAAGCAGCTATGGGTTATTATAAAATAACACCAGAAAGAGCAGCACATTTCTTCGCCCAAACCTCGCACGAAACAGGCGGTTTTAAATTATTTGTTGAAAATTTGAATTATTCGGCTAAAGGATTGCAAAGTATCTTTGGAAAGTATTTTCCAGGTAATTTAGAGGAATCATATGCTAGACAACCAAAAAAAATTGCCAGTAGAGTATATGCCAATAGAATGGGTAATGGTGATGAATCATCAATGGAAGGTTGGACTTTTCGTGGTCGAGGAGCAATCCAAACCACTGGAAAATCCAACTATAAATCTTTTTCCGACTCGATTAAAAAACCAGAAATAATGACAAATCCAGAATTAGTTGGTACTGATTATGCTTTCGAATCAGCTATGTTCTTTTTTACTAAAAATAAAATTTGGGGTGTTTGTGACGAAGGTGTTTCTTTAGAAACAATAACTAAAGTTAGTAGAAGAATAAATGGTGGTACAAATGGTTTAGAAGATAGAGTCAAAAAAACTAACTTATACTATAGCTGGTTAAAAAAATAAAAAAAATGAAAACATACAGAATGTTGGTAGTAACTATTATGATAATAATTACTTTTTGTTTAATTATGTTAGGCGTATTAGATTCAATAAATACAAAAACTGAAGTTGCTGCTGAATGTAAAGAAATTTTTTTATTGTTTTTAGGTTCTTTTATTTTTTCATATTGTAAAATAATTAACTATTGGTTTGGTGGTAAAGAAGTTAACAATTATAATAACAAATAAAATAACTAAAGTAATGTATAATAAAGAAAAAATAGAAAAAGCTGTAAAAGCTAAAGGATATGTTTGGTTCGAAGGAACCAAAGATTTTGACGTAAACATAGTTGGTGTTAGAACATCAGAAACTGGTAATAAAGTAACAAATGTTTTTGACGATTTTATCACCGTTTCTTACAAAGAAGGTGGTGAATGGAAATTCAAATCTTGGCGTTGTACCACGGACCCAGGTACAAAAGGTGTTAGAGAATTCAAAAACGCTTCTGGTGTTGCTAGATTAGTTGAAGGCCAATATAGGGGTTCATACGCATTAGGGTTACATCAAGGTAAATATGAGGCTCTTAGACAGGTTAAAAAAGTTAAAGTATATAGAGACGCTAATAAAAATATGGTTTATGATGAAAGTAAAATACAAGAAGGTATTTTTGGTATTAACATACATAAAGCTGGTGTTAATTCTACATTTGTAGAAAACTGGTCAGAAGGATGTCAAGTGTTTAAAAAAGCTGCTGACTTTGAAGAATTTATGGTTATTTGTCGTAAAGCGGCTGCGATTCATGGAAAATCATTTAGTTACACATTAATTGAATCATCTGATGTAAGTTAATGTTTATTTTTTTAATATAATAATTATATTAAAAATAAAGAATATGAATAAAAAATATGATAGAATAAATTTCTTAGCGTATATTCAGAACCCTATGAGTAAAGAGAGTGTGTTAGTATTGCTTGCGGCAAATAATATAAAGTTTGAAAAAAGCGAACTTTATAGTGATTTTGTACAATCACTTCTGATGCGTATTTTTGACACATATTTAGGTGATGAAGTTATGGGTTACGATTCCCAACTCAAACACTTTAAGTGGTGTTGGGAAAAAACCGTTGATGATTTCGCTAAAGAAAGTATCAATATAAAAAACCCCAAGTTGTATAACTACTTTTTAGAGTTTACACTTGAGGTTTTTTATTCTTATAAAGAAAAAAAACCATTCGATTATACTGATAAAGGGATACTTAGGATATGGTCAGACATATTCAATTTTACTAAAACAAAAACAAACTCAGATATTGATACTCTTATCGAAATTTACACAATTTTTGAAAAATCATTGAAAATAAGATAAAATTTTAGTTTTAACTATTTATTTTCAAAAATAATCGTGTAGTTTTGTCTTATGAATACACAAAGACTTTTTAACGTAGTACTTTTAGAATTGTCAGTCGAAAAATTAAAAATAGAGGATGATTTAGAAAGAGTAATAGCTTCTGATGACAACATTGATAATAAATCATTCAGAATTAAACAATTAGTGGCTAACTTAGTCGCTGTTGAAGCAAGTATTGAAAAATTCAATACAATGGTTTCGGTAAATAATAACGAAAAATAAAAAAAACTTAAATGGAAACTTTTAATGAATTAAAAACACTTATTTCTTCGATGGAAGAAGATGTGACAAAATTTTACGGAATAGGCAATAAAGCTGCTGGGGTAAGAGTTAGAAAAATGTTACAAGAGGTTAGAACTTTAGCTCAAATTATGAGATTAGAGGTTTCTAGTAAAAATAAAGAAGCTTAACTATTAAAAATATGCTAATACTTATAATTAATAAAATTTTAATGATGTTTTTGTTTATGGCGTGTCTTAATGTTATTAGACATTTATATTTTTTTATTCAATCACTATTCCCATCGGTAGAACAAGAACCAGCTAAATATAGGTTACCAAAAACATCGTTGGTTTTATTGGGTGTGTCTATTGCGTATATTTTAACAGTAACTTTCACTGGTATTAAATTATAAACTATGTCAAATATACAAAGAACATTAGACTTACTTCAACCATATGTAATCGGTATACGATATGTAGAGGGTACTCCAGTAGTTGATGCTGTATTTAAAGAAGGTTGGTCGGTCCCACCCGATAACAGTATAAAACTAGTCAAAGGCGATGAATCGATGAACTACTATATGTTATTCAGTGATTTAACAAATATTGGTTTAGATGGTTTATTGGCTTATGTTGATAAAGTGATTAAATTAAATTTAGAACGAGAAAAAAAACATGAGCTTTTACGTATAAAAGTAAATGAATTAAAAGAGGTGTTTAAAAAGAACACTTTAGTAAAGTTAACTAGTCTTAAATTTATTTTTTCTGAAGAAGAGTTGATTGGTGAGTTAAACAACTTCGACATAGATATCGACATAGATTCACAACAATCAGTAGAAACTTTTGAGGAGGAGATAATAGAACAAACTATAGAAACCAAACCAGCTCACTACTTAGATGAACAAGGTAATACTATTGAACTCACTGAGGATGAACGTGAAATTTTAGAAGAAGAAGCCAGAGCTGAACGAAACATTAAAGCAATTCGAAATAAACAAAAACCAACCATTCAAACCAAAGTACCGAATAAAGTTGAGTTACCACCTAAAAGGAAATCAGAAATGGTGTTGAATGAATCCTATGATAACGATACCGACTGTGAATGCGGACCAGATGAAGCGTGTAATAGATGCATGGATTCAAAATGATTTTAAATAAAAAAGCCCCATATAGGGGTTTTTTATTTTTTGTGGGTGTTTGTATTACTTTTTAGTAAAAGCTCGTTCAAACGCTTCTTGTGTAGTGTGAATTAACCACACACCACCAGATGCTAATAACCCGTTTAATAAAACTATCAAATAAACATTTTCAACACCAATTGAACCAATTGGTGTTGAATTTGAATACCCAAAATAGGACATGATTGCCGATAGAGCAAACCCCATCCAAGTACCTAAACACATAAAACATGTAAATAATTTAAATAAACTGTAACCTCCAGTTCCAAATTTTGTTAGAAATTTCCTCCAACCTTCAAAGATGGACCCGTAAATCAAATTATTACAGGCACCATAGCAAATTAATATAAAAATAAGTGTTGTCATATGTTTTTGTTTCAAATATAGTGATAATTATAATGATAGTCAATATTTATAATAAAATATAATCAATGAAAAAATTTATAAGGGAAAGGTTAGTTTATTTATTATCCGAAAGTAAAACCAAAGAATTACAATATCAATTAAGAGATATTGGTGGCTCTGATGTTTACTACAAAAGAAAAAAAGGTGATAAATTTTGGTCGTTTACTGATGAAGTAGATTTCTTTAAAAACTCTAATCCAAAAAATATTATCAAATAAATCTATACAGATAAAAGTATTTACATATCGATTAAAAACAACTATATTAAAAAAAACTTATATTATGAATGACAAAATGATAGGTAGAGAATCTAGTCAAGCAGAAAAAGATATGCTTGTTGAAAAATACAAAACAGCGCTTAAAAAAAATCAATTCATTAATGAATTAAAAACTGGCTTGGGTCAAGAAATAAAAAAAAATCCAAGTAAAGTAAAAATAATAAAAAAAACTTTTGGTGAGTGTTTCATGTTAAGTTTAAAAAAAATATTTACTAAATTCTAATGAAATACGACGACTTAATAACAACGGTTACGTCAATAGTGAACGATGAAACCATACATAAAAATGGGTTAATCTTAACCTATGAATTGTCCGAAAATGACCACACTAACTTAAACGAAGAAATTTTTTACATGTTTAACCCCATGAGTGTAGAGTTTATACCTAACGATGAATTTGAAATAGCTATTGGTGGTATTATTGTCAAATTAATCAATAAAATTGTTTAACCGAATTACTAAATATCAATTTAAAATGGTAGTGAATTATTATATTTTTCTCAAAACAATAGCGAACGATTTTGGTATAGATTTAAAAGATGGTGAAAGGAAAATGAAGATATCGTTTGTGAAATATAATTATACTAAACCCTTTTTGTGATATTTATAAACATGAAAAAATTCATAAAAAGAAAGTTAAGAGAAGTAATTGATATTCCAGTTGAAGTTGGTGATACGATTTTAATGGGTAATAAATATAGCAATAAAATTAGGGTTGAAGATATATTTCTTAATCCGAATGCTCATGGTGATGGACATAACTCAGAATTAAATAAAATAACTAACATATATAAGGACGATGAATCATTTGAGCGTAACCCTATAGAAGATGTAGATATTTCTAAGATTATACCAACCCAAAAATTTATTAGTAAACAAAACTTAGAAGATGTTAAAGGAACACTACACGAACCAAATACTGGTGCGTATTTAGTAAATTATAATGGGTTATATTACGTAATTGATGGACATCATAGAATCGCAACAAAAATCCTATTTGACCAAAAAACAATAAAAGCCTTTGTTTATACTATTTAACGACTTGGTCAGATACATCTATATTAGAAATTTCGTGAAATAGTTTGGTAGATGTAAAAATTATGATTACCTTACGGTGGAAAAGTAGGTTATTATTTTGTCTTAAATAACCTTCAAAAGTAAAAAACAATGTAATAGTTTAGTTTACAAGAATTTAAAAATATTTTAAATATATTTTAAAAAGAAAAGTTAAAAAAACTTGCAAAAAGAGAATTAAGTTCGTACCTTTGTGTCACTTAAATAACTAACTAAAATTATTAATCATGAGTACATTATTAAATGCTATGCAAACAAAAAATTCGTTAACTGAAAACGGGATGTCTACTAATTCTTCTTCGTTGAACCACTGTGTTGATTTATTCTTCCAGATTGGTGCTATGAGAGGTCAAGATAAACAACGTCTAATCAACGTGTTCACCAAAGCATTTAGTGAAGATACATTGACTGCAATGCGGCTTTTATTCTGGGCACGTGATATAAGAGGTGGTGCTGGAGAACGTAAAGTTTTTAGAGACATCATCGAATATTTAGCTGAAAACAGAACGGAAACGTTACGTAAAAACTTGAACTTGATTAGTGAGTTTGGTCGTTGGGATGACTTATTAGTACTAGTGGGTACACCTTTGGAGTCTGATGCTCTATCATTAATCGCTGATGGGTTAGCGAATAATAATAAATTGGTGGGTAAATGGATGCCACGTCCAAATGTAGATAACCGTGAAAAGAAAAGATGGGCAAACGCTTTAAGAAAACATTTAGGGTTAACTCCAAAAGAGTACCGTAAATTGTTGGTAGAAAACTCTAACACAGTTGAGCAATTGATGTGCGCTAAAGAGTGGTCTAAAATTGAGTATTCTAAATTGCCTTCAAAAGCGATGAGTGACTTGATGAAAGCGTTCTCAAAAAATGACTTGGAGCGTTTTCAAACTTACTTAACTTCGGTTGAGAAAGGTGAAGCAAAAATTAACGCTGGTGCTGTGTACCCATACGACATAGTTAAAAACCTAAAGCAAGGTAACTCCAAAGGTGCTAATGTACAATGGGATGCTTTACCTAACTTTATGGAAGGTAGTGCGGAAAGAGTACTTCCAGTTGTTGACGTTTCGGGGTCAATGGAAAGTCCAGTTGGTGGAAACGCTAATGTAACTTGTATGGATGTAGCAATCTCTTTGGGATTATATATCTCTGAAAGAAATGTTGGTCCATTCCAAGACGCTTTCGTAACGTTTTCCGAATATCCAACTCTTCAAATCCTTAAGGGTTCGTTGAATGACAGATACAATCAATTAGCTAGAGCTGATTGGGCGATGTCTACAAACTTAGAAGCTGTATTTAACCTTGTGTTGTCAAAAGCAAAAGCTTTAAATGTTTCTGGGGATGAGATGCCAACTATGATTCTTATCTTGTCAGATATGGAGTTCAATTCGGCAGTTAATAGTTACCGTAGTACTAACAAATGGAACCCAACTGCTCAAGAGATGATTCATACAATGTACGAAGATGCTGGGTACAAAATGCCTAGTATTGTATATTGGAATATCCAATCTAGAGGTGATAACAACAAACCAGTTCAGTTCGATACGAATGGCACTGCTTTGGTGTCTGGTTTTAGCCCATCTTTACTTACTAACTTGTTAGGTGGTAAAGACATGACACCAATCTCAATGATGATGTCAGTTATCGACTCTGAACGTTACTCGGTAGTAACGGTTTAATAAGGGTTTGAAGTAAACACCCCCGCATCTTGTGAATTAGTATAAAAAAAACTCTTTATTGGTTTTTTTTATTTTAGACTTTACATGTTTAAATTTTTTGGTTACTTTTGTGAAAATTAAAACAATGAAAAAAATAATAATAAAAGAAATTGACCGATTTTATAGTCGAAAAAGTGTAAAAAATTACATTAGTGAGTATTTAATATATGTAACTATTGATGGGGTTAATACCCAATGTTTTAACGAAATTGGTTATGTTGCAAAAGAAGAAAGAGTTAACATGCTTCTTTTAGAGATGGCTGAACCATTGAATAAATCAGTCTTAAAAGAAATGATTGAAGAAATAACAACATATAATAAATAAAACAAATGAAAGAAGGTTATCCGCTAATCATAGTATTCTACTTGGATGCAGATATGATGAAAATGCCAGAAATTATTCAGCCATTCGCTGAATCGGTAAACAACTTGTTAGCGCATAAAAACGCTAACGCTTTAGCATTCTTCTTACCAACCAAAGGTGAGGAAAAAATTGAGTGTATTAATCCACTTGTTGTAGCAGAAGCAGACATGAAAAAAATAAATAAGATGGTTGAAGAAATCAAAGAAAGTTTTGCTGTGGGGTTAGACATCGATGTCGCAGATGAAGATATTGAAATAGACGAAGAAGTAAACCCATGTAATTGTGGTGATAACCCAAATGGTAAATGTAGTTGCGATTAATGAAAACAAAAATTGAATTAACGTGGGATTATTTAGGTTGGAAAGAATCTTGACTTACAATAGATTCATATACCGTACAATTTGATTGGAATTCTACTTTATTGACTATGGTCAATAGGTTAAGAAATAAAATTGCGATGGCTTTTAACGAAACAGTTATTGAATATGATATCATAACAACTCATCCGATTGTTCACGATTCAATGATTAAACATATGTTATTTTATAGAACAAAAGGTGAAAATAAATATCTATCACATTACAAAATAGTATTTGATGAAAACCTAAACAATAATGAAATCATTTTATCCAGTAAAAATCAAACTGGGTTTTATGGTTTAATAAAAATACAAAACTTTTTAAATGATGAACAATCACCAAAAAGCACTTATCTATGACGAATGTATTAGAGAAAGTGATAGATTACAAAGAGAAAACTCTAAAATTAAATCGGAATATGTGACTAATATTCCTCAGAACCTTCAAGAGGTGATTAATCGAAATGATGCTAAAATTGCTGTTCTGGTTGTAAAATTAGAAGGACTTTTTAAATAAAAATAAGGACTGGTACTACGGACGTGTACTAGTCCTTCTTATCTTAATATAAGGCCAACCAGTTTCGTAATGTATCATATCATATATTCTACTTATGGTTGCTGCTGATGCTGTACCCATAAACATAAGACTTTTAATTTTTTGTTTCTTGGCTATCTTAGCTAATGTATGGTGTAATCTTTGTGCGTCTACTAAGTTTTTACATAAAACCATATCAAACTGGTCTTCGTTATAAATTATCAACTTGTTATAAACAACAATAATTTGTTTTACCGTTCTTTTTGCGTGAGCGTTTACCATGAGTCTTTTAACTATTTCAGTGATGTTTGGTCTTTTATTATTATTATTATTATTATTATTTGGTTTATACCCGTAAATATAAAATGTTTCTTCTAATTGATAACTGTCCGAATCTATTATCGTCCAATCACCTATTGGTTTTTCTGTGTATAATTTACCATAATCATCTCTAAGTAATCTAAACGTGTCACCTTCCTCTGTTGTTTTTGTAACACAAATTTGGTACCTAACTGGTTTTATGCCTAAGCTATTTATAAATTTTTTAGGGTACAAGACATTATTCCCTTCTTTAAGCTTGTGGTAGTTAAGAAAAGCTGTTTGTGGTGTTTTAGAGATGTGTAAAGTCTTTTTAAAAACACCATTAGATGATAAAATCACTCTATATTCCATTAAAAATTTGTTTTGTTTAATAAATTTACGTACTTTTGTATAAAAATAAAGACTTACTATGAGCAAAAGAGATTATTACGAAGTTTTAGGGTTAAAAAAAGGTGCGCAACCAGACGAAATAAAAAAAGCTTATCGAAAATTAGCCAAAGAGTTCCATCCAGATAAAAACCAAGGCGATAAAGAGTCTGAAAACAAGTTCAAAGAAATATCAGAAGCTTATGAATATCTATCAGACGCTGATAAGCGAGAAAAATACGATAGGTTTGGTCACAATCAAGGTGGTGGTTATGGTGGTAGAAATATGGAAGATATGTTTGAACAATTCGGTCATAGGTTCAGAAAACAACCAAGGGTTAGAGTGGGTGACAATATGAGCTTACTTCTTAAATTAACACTAGAGGAAATTTTTAGTGGTGTTAAAAAAACATACAAATATTCTAGAAATGTTGGGTGTACTGATTGTGGTGGTCATGGTGGTACTGATACTCATGATTGTTCGGATTGTAATGGTACTGGTGTGAGAACACAAGTATACCAAACATCTACGGGTTATATCCAACAACAATCTGCTTGTACCTCATGTGATTCCACTGGTAAAAAATACACAACCATTTGTAGGTCGTGTGGTGGTAAGGGGTTAAAAAATGTCGAAGAAACTGTTGATGTTGAAGTACCATCTGGTGTTCAAGAAGGTATGATTTTTGTAATGGATAAAAAAGGTCATGGTGTTAAATCTGGTATCGAAGGCAACTTACATATTAAAATTATGGAACAAAAACATAAAACATATGTTAGAAGTGGTGCTGATTTAAAGCTTAATTTAAAACTACAATACCCACAATTAGTGTTAGGCGATAAAGTTGAAATAGAGACTATCGATGGTAGTAAGATTAGAATTAGCATACCAGAATACAGTGATGTCGGTAATAATTTAAGAATCCCATACAAAGGGATTACTATTTATGGAAAAGAAGGTCGTGGAGATGTTATAATTACTTTAGCTCTAGATATGCCAAAAGAATTAAATGATGACGTTAAAGAGGCTGTAATTAACTTAAAAGACAAGATAAATGAGTATAAGCTTGAATCATGATTTACATGTTTTACTAAGTAAACACTTGAAAACAATAAAGGTTTTATAGATTTTTTTAATTAAAGGTTGCAAATAGATAAATAAAATAGTACCTTTGTATAAATAATAAGAAATATAAATAAACAAAAAAAATGGCAAAGTACGAAGAACCGTTTGAGGAAACTCAAGATTTGTATAACCAGTTAGTTGAAGAAGCTGGGTTATCTAATTACGTTAATATTACAATCTTAACTAACAACAAAGCTAAAGAGATTTTTAAAGTTAACAAAGCTACCGAATTATTAAAATACAGAACTGGTGATGATATTATCATCGTTTTGAATGAGAAAATTTTCGACCAATTGACTGATGAGCAAAGAACAATCGTTGCTGAAGAATCACTATCAAGTATTCATTTCGATGGGGAAAAAGGTAGAGTCATTATTAGTAAACCAGATGTCGTTACGTTTAGTGGGATATTGGCAAAACACTCTTTCGATAAATGGAATATATTGAGAGAATCGATTACAACTCTTTATAACGCTGAAAAGCAAGAAGATGATGAAGTGGCTGCTATTACCAGATAATGACTAGAGATGAAGTAGCAAGTTTAAGTCCTAACGCAATTTTATTGGACGACTTAGACAAAGCAATTGTAGGGTTAGCCGAAAGAACTGATTTCGGCCCCCTAGTTGTTTACGATATAAACGGTGAAATACCTATTAAATTAAACGAAGAATTTTATGAATCGTTTGAGGAAGATGAGGATAAATATGATTCTTGGGATAGACCAACATTTGAAGGTGTGGTAGTTTATAATACAACCAAGATAATTGAATTGTTGATGAAAAACATGCAAGTTGATGAAACTGAATTATTTGAAGGTGAAACAATTGATAGCGAAAAATACATGGTGGCGTTGGAGTATTTCGATTACAATATTGCTGGTGGGTTTGTCGGGCCAATGACACCAATTCATTTAATGTTTGAATTACCAGAAGAATTAAACTAATTTAAAATAAAAATATGAATTATACAAACGAATTTAAAGATTACGCTACCAAACATATTGGTGTTACTGAATATGAGTTTGCTAATTGGGAACGATTACAAAACTCAATATATAATCCAACGGTTATGTCGACATTTCAAGGGGCGAACGCTTCTTTGACACCATACATTTTGGAAGAAAGAGAAATGCGTGTAACACAAATGGATATTTTCTCTCGATTAATGATGGATAGAATAATTTGGTTAGCTGGTCCAGTAAACGATAGAATGAGTACGGTGGTACAAGCACAATTGATGTTTATGGATAACTTGGAAGTTAGAGACATTACACTTCACGTAGACAGTCCAGGTGGTTCAGTAAAATCTGGTTTATCAATCGTTGATGTTATGAATTATATATCCTCTGATATTATTACAATTAACACAGGTATGGCTGCAAGTATGGGTAGTATTCTTTTAGGTGCTGGGACCAAAGGTAAGCGTTATATGTTACCTAACTCCAGAGTTATGTTACACCAAGTATCAACTGGCGCTTCTGGTAACATTCAAGATATTAGGGTATCAATCGCTGAGGGTGAAAAATATAATGATAAGTTATTCGCTTTGTTGGGTCAATATACTAATAAAGACCCAAAACAAGTTATGAAAGACGCTAGTCGTGATTTATGGTTAGATGCTGAAGAAGCGTTAGCTTATGGTATAGTTGATGGTGTTATTACAACAAAAACAAAAGCAAAAACAAAAAAATAATACAAAATACTTGCATTTTACTAAAAATGTTAGTACCTTTGTAAAAAGATTTAGAATATGTGAGTTTTTTAATCTGAACTCACATATTTATAAATCAAAAGTTCTTTAATTTTATGGGGATACCACGGTATTGACTGAATATAGTCGTAAACTGTAAGCGATTAACAAATAATAAAATATGGGGTAGACTTTGGATTTGATTGCTAACAGTCGTAAATAGTAAGGGGTTAGTGTTATATGGAAACACTTAAATAACCTATTAAAAATTGAATTGACAACGATTTCATCGTATCAGAAAATTTCCTTGACGAAGCTACATGTAGCTTCAACGGAGAGCTTGCGGTAGCCTAATATCACACATAGTGGTAATCCACTTGATTGTAGTAATCTACTAAATAATGGTAGTCCATGGTGTGAAACTTAAATTACACGGTAAAAAGAGGTAGTAAATTTTAGGATAGTTTAAAAAAACTATGACCTATAATCCTAGAAAGCATTGAAGAGTTAGTAAGACTTGGGTTCGAGCCCCAACTACTCCACTGGACGTTAATCGCAAAGACCCTAATTTTGAGGTACACCATCTTACCAATGGGTTTGTAAAACTAAAAACCACTAATCGTTTA
>Ga0222708_1000004_pt1 | contig 99591 bp, 122 predicted proteins | sample AntAcemetage1576_FD_179806 | JGI IMG/M metagenome (GOLD analysis project Ga0222708, IMG submission 179806) | Saline water microbial communities from Ace Lake, Antarctica - #1576 | ecosystem: Environmental > Aquatic > Non-marine Saline and Alkaline > Saline | place: Antarctica: Ace Lake... | reverse complement strand
AAGAAAACAAGAAAGAAATTTCTGTTTTATTGACAGAATTAGACACTTTAAAACTTGAAAACAATCAAGGCGAATGGCAAGTAAAAGCAAATGCTTTGGTTCAAAGGGTATCGAATAATGACTTTAGAGTTTTGAAATGGAAAGAAATTTATAATTTAACAAGAGAAAATTAGGATATATCCTAATTTTATTTTATCTTTGTACTCTAATCAATTAAAACATACAAATTATGGCAACAAAGACTTTCAAGATTGGCGAATCATGTCGAGGCGGTGTAATAACTGTTACTGTAAATAAAAAAACAGTATTGATACAGGCTAAAGAGTGGGATTTCTCACAGGGTAGTAGCAAAGGTAGTAACCAAAGCAACGCTAAAGAATGGAACAGATTAGAAGTTTCTACCAACAGTAACGATGCTGAAAGACAGTTGGATTGGTTTCTTTTTGACTTAACTACAAGCTACTACGCTGGAGAAGTTATGGATTGGATTAAAACCAAAACAAAATTTACTAGTGAATGGTAAAATAAATTAAAAATAATCTACATTATATTTGGTAGTGTAGATTATTTTACTTATCTTTGCTAAAGAAATAATTAACCAATTAAATTTAGAAATTATGGGACAGTATTATCGACCAGCAATTTTGGCAAAAAACAAAAAAACAGTTTTGAAGTGGGTTGAAAGTTGGACTTTTGAAAGCGGTTCTAAACTAATGGAACATTCTTGGTCTAAAAACCCTTTTGTTCGTGCAGTTGAAAGTCTTATCTATCAAAACCCACAGCATATTGTATGGGGTGGCGATTACGCTGAAAATTGCAAAGGGCGAAAATCAACCACGTATGACCGTTGCAATGATAATAACGAGGTTAAACCCGAAACGAAACTAACGGACAAAGAAACACGTTTTGTCGTAAACCATACCAAAAAACAGTATGTAGATAAAACCAAAGTTCCAAAAGATACTGACGGTTGGCGAATTGCGCCTTTACCGTTATTGACTTGCGAGGGTAATTTAAGGGGTGGTGGCGACTTTTATGTAGTTCCCGAAAAACCACAAGGCAATACTTCAATCATTGGAAAATGGGCGAGGGATTTAATAAGCATTGAACCCGAAAAACCACAAGGGTACAACGAATTAGTTTTTGATTTGATTGAAAGTTAGATGTTTTAATTGGTGGAAAGGTTGGGTAAGAAATTATCCAACTTTTTTTTGTTAAATAATTTGGTAGTTTAAAATATTATTCTTATATTTGCATCATGGAACAATCAATATTACAACAGATAACCCACACAGTTGGTGGGTACGAAATTAAAGAATTAGTTTGGTTAGAACGTGATAACGTTTTTCGTGGGCGTGTGAAAGACCCAGTAACAGGGCGTGATAATTTCCATAACGGATTTGTTGTTCGCACGTGGCGTAAAAATGGTACGCTTGTTCCAAAGTGGGGAACAGACCGAGAAGATTTAACAATAAAAGTTAGATAAAATGAGAAGAAATTTTGTTCCTAGCTGAAATGTGGGAAGCTGAACAATTACAAACAGAGAAAAGAATATCCAATTAATTTGGATATTTCTTTTTTTATTCGTATCTTTGCTACATGGAATTAGTAGCAATAAAAATAGGAAGTACCGAATGGGATTATATGTGGGATTGGTTAGCCAAACACCCAATCAACGAATCACTAGACGAACCACAGGTAGCCGAAAACAATGGCGAGGCGTGGCAATATATGGGCAGCTTCAAGAACAAAGATAAAGTTATCCATGAGTTCAGACACCGTATGCACCCAGTAACAGGGAACCCTTACAAAGCTAGTGTAGAGGCTAGCGAAAACTTTACAGAAGACCAAATAGAAAATTCCGCAAAAATAAAGTAGAAAATATTTTGTAGATTAATAAATAATACCTATCTTTGTACTATGAGTAAAGAAAATACAATTTATTCTGATTCCAATTGATACACAAATAAACTAAAATCAAAAAAAATGAAAAAAGAAGAGCAGATTTCAGAGATTAAAAGAATTGTTGTTGAACACTTTGAGGGTTCAGTTACAACTGGGGAATTAGAATTGGGTAGTTCACCTTGTATAATGAGTACAGGAAATAAGACAAATATTTCTTTTCTTGTAGAAACATTTGGAGAGGATAATGTCACAGTTGTTCACTATGTTAATGAAACTGAAATTTCAGAAGATGATGTTGACTATGAGGATTTAAGCGATGATATTGTAGATGAAATTTACAATTTGCTTGAAGAATATGAGATTGGTCTTGATAAGACAATGAACAAAATTAGAGGAGAGAATTTTTAAACTCTTTCCGAGGTCACAAAAAAAGTTTGACTATTGTTTGGTAGTGTCAATTATTATTCTTACCTTTGTACCAACAAGGCGATGCTCTTTGGAGAGAAGGATTGCAGTCATGAGCAACCTAAGGATTGCAGTCATGAGCAACCTAACGAAGGAGTGGAATGTTGATGGGCTCTAAAATATTCTTTGGTTCGAATCCCCTCATCGCCACTTTAGACTTTTTTGTACTTTGTCGTATATTTATTAAAAAAGATATACGACAATGGCTTGCACAAAACGTGGGGTGGTTCCCACAAAGATGAGACTGTCTCTATGAGGCGGTCTCTTTCTGTATATAGAGCCCCATATATACACATTTGTGTACACGCCCCAGCGTTGTGCCACCCACAGGGAGAAAGTCTCTTAAATCGCTTTATTTTACGTCAGATATAAACTAGAAACAAAAAACCCTAGTAAAATATACTAGGGTTAAATCATTTGTTGGATTAACTACATTGGCAAGTACCGTATGGGTTACTATCGGTTATATGTGAAAACATTTGACAAGAATCACACCATCTATTGTAACCCTCATCAGCCTGTGATAATTCGTTGAAGCAATCATCACAAACATTATTTTTTTTCTAGCGATTCATGAAAGCTATTTTTTTCTTGAAGACACTCTTCACAGGTAAATATATACATGATAAATTTTTTTTTATATTAGACAAAAAACTGGGGCTTATTTCAGCCCCACCATTTTCTTTAATTCAGCTTTGATTCGTTTTGCGTTTTCGCCTCGCCATTGTCCAGCGTTTGAAAGAAAATACAGTACCATGCTTTTACCATTGTCCATGCCGAAACTGTCATTGATTGTCGTAATGCAACCCATTGCATCAAGGTAAGGTTTAGCCGCATAGTTTACAGATTTCCAGTCCTGTTTGATTTCCTGAGCAATAACATAAATAGGTCTAGTTGTCATATTATATTGTTTTAATTGGTTAACGGTACAAAAATAATACTTTTTATTTAATATGCAAACTTTTTAGGTAAAAAAAATAAAATAAAAATAATTGCTAAAAAGTTTGGTGGTTTAAAATATTTGTCTATCTTTGCATCAACCAATTAAATAAAAGTATTATGTCAGCAAAAAAATTATCAGTATTACAGTCAGCAGTTCAAATAAACTTTGACGCAAAAGAAACGCTTCAATGGGTTAACAGAAACCGTTTGTGGTCTATGACTTGGGGTGCTAGAAACTTTACCACGTTTGAGGGCAAAGCGTTATTCTTTACAGTATCGGGACACCACCACAAAGGAATTGTTTTAATTACCCTAGCTTGGGATGATACATATACAGTTCGTTTTTTATCTAGTCAATGGAACGAAAAAGCAGTATTTGAAAATGTATATTGCGATGACTTGGCGGAATTGATTGATACCAAAGTGGAACGAATAGCAGAATATACAAAATAATTAAAAAGAAACCTAGATAAATTCTAGGTTTTTTTATTTTCGGGTTCTAGTAATGTATAGACGTGTCGGAGTCTACTCTCTCACTTGTCATGACCCGTTGCTCTTTCAACACTACAAAGATAAAACAAATAATTGATATAACCAAATAAAAATGCAATTATTTTACTAGGTAAAAAAAAATAAAAAAAAGCGTAAAAAAGTTTGGTGGTTTAAAATATTTGTCTATCTTTGTAGTGTCCAATTAAAACAACACAAAATTATGAACGCAAAGGTACAAGAAATTTTAAGAAAACAAACTTATAAATTTATTATCGATAACGGTGGAACTGAAGCCGAAGCGATTGAAGCTGGAGAATTGAAAATTAAAAGCCTTGAGAAGCTCGTAGAACGTGAAACAAAACAAAAATGGGTTGATGTAACCACAGGCAAAAAACACACACCACAAACCCCTTATTAGGGGTTTTTTTTATGGCTAGATAAAAAAAATATAAGGTAGGTCGGAGTCTACTCTCTCACTTGTCATGACCCGTACTTCATTTGTACACTACAAAGATAAAACAAATAATTGATATATGCAAATAAAATAGCAAAAAAATAAAATAAAAATAATTACATAAAAGTTTGGTAGTTCGGATTTTTTTACTATCTTTGTACTGTAATAATTAACCAATTAAAAATACACAAAATGAAAAATAGCACATTATTAGTTTTAGCAGTTGCTTGTCTTATTGTAATGGCATCATCGGTAACAGGGTTGTTTTTAGTAGATACAAATGAGCAACTATTTAATTTATTAGTATTGTTTAATGTATCGGGCACAATTGGCGTAGGTAGTTTTCTTATTTTTGTCAAAAAAAATAACTGAAAAAGTTTGGTAGTTTAAAATAAATTACTTATATTTGTACTGTAATAATTAACCAATTAAAAATACACAAAATGTCAAGAACTATCACAACAAATGCAATCGAGAAATTTTTAAATGCTGAAACGTTTAAAACAAGCAATACACAAGTTGAAGTATTGCATAATGTTACAATCCTTAAATTGTTTGGAAATCCTATTGCATATCAATACAATGACCCCGAAAGAACGTTATCAATTACCAATGCTGGTTGGAAATCAAAGACCACAAAAGAAAGATTAAACGCTTTACCTAATGTACATATAGTACAAATAAAAGGTAAATGGTTTTTGAATGGTGCAGAATGGAACGGAAAGTTAATTGATATTAACTAAAAATAATTAGTAAAAGATTTGGATAAGTGAAAACTTATCCTTATCTTTGTTTCAACCAATTAAATAAAACACAATGGAAACAAAAGTATCAAAATCAGTAATTGCTAAATTTAAAAAATTAAGAGCTAAATTTTTAACTAGCAAAATAACTAGACAAGAATACATAGAACAATATTTTAATCTAGGCAAATTAAATGGGTTAATTTTATACCACCCGATTTGCTAAATATTTTAAGTGGTGCAATATTGCACCATTTTTTTTATGGTTATATATAAAAAAATATAAGACGTGTCGGAGTCTACTCTCTCACTTGTCGTGACCCGTACCTTTCTCTTTTGTACACTACAAAGATAAGGATAATAAATGACTTATCCAAATAAAAAGACATAAAAAATAAATAAAAATACTTGCAAATAAATTAGGTAGATTGAAATAGTTTACTTATCTTTGTACCGAACCAATTAAAACAAAACACAATGGCAAAAGCAATTCAATTTTCAGAAATAACATTAAGACTAGAAGTTTCAAGTCGTGGTGGTGGGGTCGAAATAGATTTAACACGTTTTGGATTCAAAAAAGAAAAAATGTCAGCTTATCAAAACTATTTAGGTGGTGGAATGTTAGGCAAAGTTTGTGCAAATGATACAATTAGAGCCTTTGATAAACCTTGCACCAATAAACAAAATGCAAAGTTAGACAGAATAGCGGAACGACTTAAAAAGTATTATCATTCACTAACTAATCCCTATGGTGAACTTGAAGGACTGAGTTATGAACAAAATCAAAATATGTCAGTATCAGCATACTAAAAATAATTTAAAAAAAGACTATCATTTATTTGGTAGTGTGGTTATTTTATCTTATCTTTGTACCGAACCAATTAAAACAACACAAAATGAAAAATTCACTTAACATTACTGGCGTACAAGAAAAAACTATCGAGTACCACAGAAAACCAACAGCATCAGAAATCAAATTTGGACACGGTGCAACACACTATAAAACATTTTCTGAATCAGCGTGTACCGATAAAAATGGACGTGTTAAAAAGCGTTTAAAATGTAAAATTGATGGGTTAATCTACACACAAAATTATACAAGTTAATAAAAAAATAATCACAAAAAGATTTGGATAATAGAAATATTATCCTTATCTTTGTACTATAATAATTAAAACCAAAAGCCATGAATAACATTGATAAAAAATTTGAAAAGTTTATGGACAAAGTGTCTATGCCATTGCTAGTCCTTTGTGCAAGTTTTTTAATTGGTAGGACGTTGGTATCGCTTATTTTCGGTATCTAGTTCGGAATGTCGGAGGGGTTGTGCCCTCCGATTTTTTTGCCTTGTCGCTAGTAACGTATAGACGTGTCGGAGTCTACTCTCTCAATATTTCCATATCGACCCGTTGCTCTTTCAACACTACAAATATAAGAATAATATTTTAATCTACCAAATAAAATAGTAAAAAAAATTAAATAAAAATAATTAAAAATAATTGCAAAAAGATTTGGATAATAGAAATATTATCCTTATCTTTGCTAAAGAAATAATCACTAACATTAAAGTTTAAACCTTATGAAATCAATTAACAAAGTTTACAGTTCAGTATCAACATTTTTATTTGGTAACTATACAAATATTTGCAGATACTAAAAATAATTGCAAAAAGATTTGGATAATAGAAATATTATCCTTATCTTTGTAGTGTAGTAATCAAGGAGAGTTCTGGAAAGCACGGATTTATTCTGAATGGCAATCCCCACTTGATTACTACATTAATCAATTAAAACACACAAAATGAAATTACACAAATTTACACTTGTTGCTTTCCTTATATGGGTAATCAACTCAATTGCTGGAATTAGATTAACAACAGAATTTAGACCTTATTCGGTCGCTATAATAATATTTATTTGGTTAATAGCATTAATAAATATATTTGTTTAATTGGTTATAAAACAAATACAAAAAAGTGGCGCTATCATTTGGTAGTGTCATTTTTTATTCCTATATTTGTAAAAGAATTAAGAAAGTGATTTACACAGCAAACTCAAACAAATAGAAATTATGAAAACTTTTAAGAAACAAGCTTTAACTCAATGGTTAGTAAATGAAAATAATGATTGCGGAAAAGATACTTACTTTTCAAAAGATAGAAGAGTTGCAATGAGTACTGATGAGTCGTTTAAAAAGTTTATGAAAATGACAAAGGATGAATTAATATCTACTATTTATAATTTTTCAGAAGAGGGTCAGAAATTCTTAGAAGATGAAGAAGTTTTTTTTATTCGTCTTTTTTGATGATAATGACAACTCAAATAATAAAGGTTTTAAATATTCATTAGAAGAATGTCAATATTATATCAATTCAAATAACGGAACTAGCGAAAGTTATTTTAAAAATTACAAAGGAGGAACTGTTTCTATTGTAAATATTGAAACTGGCGAAAGAGTTTTTGAAACTGAAATTAAATAATACTAAAAAATTAAACAATAGGGGCGTAAAAACCCCTTAAAAAATAAAAAATGAAAGAAACCGAATTAAATCAAAGTGATAAAATGGAAATCACTAAAGAAGCTAAAAAAGATATTCAAAGAATTTTAGTTGGCAGAATACAGCCACATAAAAATCATACAATATTTGAAGTCAATTTAATCGAAAAGACTATTGAAAAAGCAAAATTTGATAGAAACTTAACTATAACTTTTTCTGATGAAATGCAACAAAAAAAAGAAAATAAAAGCATTTCTAAAAAACAAGATTGCATTTATATTCCAGCATTAAATAGAAAAAATGTCTTGAAAATTCTTGCACGTGATTTTGGGTTAAGTTACTGCTAATGTTTCTTGGCTTTTTAAACGCAATTAAAACTTTAAAAATAATCCACATTATATTTGGTAGTGTGGATTATTTATCTTATCTTTGTAGTGTACAAAAGAGAAAGGTACGGGTTGCGACAAGCGAGAGAGTAGACTCCAACACGGCTTGTACACAATTGTGGACATAGGAAAAAAAACCCTTAAAGGGCTTTCTTATAATCTTCAATAATCTTAAGGAATTGCTGTAAACAATCTTTTGCGGTTCGTCCTTTCAAACCATAATACTTTTTAATATCTGTAAACTTAATTCCTCGACAACTCATACCAGTTGCCATAATAGATAAGTTAAATTTGTGAACAGATAACTGATAACCGAAGTAATCAACTTGTTTACCACCTACTGATACATCTGGCGTTTTTAGTTTTTTTTCCTTAACGTCTTTTTGTGCTTGTTCAAATTGTGTCATATCCTTTATTTAATTGGTTCGATACAAAGATAAGAATAATATTTTAATCAACCAAATAAAAACACAACTTTTTTCAAAAAACTTTTTCAGTCCCATAAAAAAATAAAAGACGTGTCGGAGTCTACTCTCTCAACACTCTCGTGGCGACCTGTCTTTCATATTGACAAGTCAAAGATAGTAATAATATTTCAATCCACCAAATAAAATACAAACTTTTTTCTTATTTAGAATGAATATAAATTAACTAAAAAACTTGTGGGAACGAAATAAGTTTCTTATATTTGTACCAACAAATTAAAACAACGAAAAAACAAATAAAAAAAAAACTTATTAAAAAGTTTGGTAGTTTAAAAAAAAGTTGTATATTTGCATAACAAATTTAAGTAACCAATTAAAAACACAAATATTATGAAAACATTAGTAGAAAATTTAGGCTTAGTTTTAGTAGCGAAAACAATCAAAGGTACATCGTTTGTAGGTATTAAAAACTACGAAAACAAACAAGGCGAAAAATCAAACCAAACAATCGTTGCGGGTATTACTTACGAAAATTGTTTAGTAAACGATTTCAAAGTATTGCAAGAAAATCAAAAAGAAGTTTTTGAAAAATTGCAAAAAGATTATTCAAACGAATTAATCGAAACCGCATACAAAAACGTTTATACATCATTAGAAAAACGTTTGTCAAGCGAAGAAGTAAAAGAAGCATTAAGACAACAAAATGATAAAACAATCGCTTTGTCAGATGCTCAAAAAGATGCTTATACTCACATTACAAAAGGTGTTAAGGTAAACAAAGAAACAAATCAAATCCACGTTTTCGGATTGGTAGTTAAAAAAACAATCTTACAAGCTATTGAGTACAAAGAAACCAAAAGCAGAGATTTAACAATCGTACAAAACAAAATCAAAAAATTGTGCGAATTTAAACAAGACAAATATAGAAACTTTATCTTTGACAAAGCCGAAGTAAATTTGCAAGGTGTAACAATCTAAAAATTAAGAGTGCCGAAAGGCACTTTTTTTTGTTTAAAACTTTTAACTAAAAAACTTGCATATATCATTTATTTTACATGACTGCAAATAAAGCGTTTTAAAGAACGATAGTTTTAAGTGGATACGTAATACATTTATTAAAAGATAGTGCATGCCACCCCTCCCTACGTACCCCCTCCCCCCGTTACCCCCCTCGTTGCACCCCCCCGTATGCCGTCCAGATAGGGGCTATGATGTTATTCACGAATTTTTTTTGGGAAATTTTTTTGATTCATATTATAAGACCCTTATATTCACATTTTTTTTTCAGAAATTTTAGGAATAAAAATATGGGTACCCCATTTTCCAAAAATTTTTTTTAGGATTTTTTTTCATTTAAAATTTGTCTGTATGGAATCTTTTACATACCTTTGTAAAATGAAAGCAATATTTGTATTTTACCTATACATAATTTAAAATTTACTATATGATAGAAATTAAAGAGTTCAAGGTTATTTTTGTAGATGAGAAACCTTTGATAGTTGACGAGAATGGATTGGTAGTTGTTGCTGCTTCTCAAATTGGTTTGGTATTTAACGAGGGTCCACCACATGACCATAATCGTCCATGGATGTATAAGGGTGTTGTTGGTTATTTGGAAGATTTGCGATTTGACCTTTTTGTTGAGGGAATGGAATCTACTGATGGAGAAGTATTTCTTGTTGTTAACAATGGGGTTCCTGTATTATATGATGGGATGGTTGTTATGGATTTGTATTCTAATTTAGATAAGCTATTTAAAAAATAAGGTATGGAAAAACAGGTATCGGAGAATGGGGTTACTTGGGGTTTATTTAGTGAGAGCAAGTGTCCTAATTTGGATAGGTTGCTTGAGATTTATAAACAAGACAGAATGCATGCGAAGGTTATCTTTGAGTCAAATAAGAGCAAGTATTCTTATTCGTCTACTAGGGATGTTTTGTTTGAGTTCCCCAATGGGGATTTCAAGATTGCTAGGATGGTTAGACAGTTTGGTATGTCGATTACCAATATCATCTATCATAGGGAAAGTACTGATTGGGCCATTTCGTATAAGAAGTCTACCAAGAAGTTGTATTTTATTGGTGGTGTTGGTAATAAGGGTAAAATCACTCAATGCACATATAGTACATTGTTAAGGGTTATGCCGACACAAAACAATAAGATTCCAGATGAATATCCTGTGTATCAATATTTGGCTTCCAAGTTTGGTTGGTTAAGGAATATTGGTGAGGACCAAAAGTTGCATGCGTTAAGTTTCAATGTTATCATGACCAAGAAGTTGTTCAACGGCAAGAAAGCGTTGGCACATATCTATGGTGTTCCTTATCCAGTTGCTGATATTTTATCCAAGAACAAATCTGGTTATAACCCATGGGATTATCTAAAGATATGGAAACAGATAAGAAGACATTTAATTAACATTGAAAACTTGAAGGAAGAGATATTAGGAAGCAATTATTTTATTGATGCGTGTAAGATTGGTGGGCAGTTGGGTTATAAGATAAATTGTTCTTGGAGCCTAAGACGTTTGAAGGAAGAGCATGATAAATGGTCCAAAGAATATGATGCGATTGTTATGAAGTATGAGCCAGTTATCAATTTGAATATTGCACAGGTTTATAGGGACTTTTCCGAGTTTAGTGGTTATAAATTGTTGTTGACCAATCACGAATTGATTAATGAAGGAAGGCTTATGTGTCATTGTGTTGGTTCTTATATAGGCAATGTGAACGCTGGTGATTCTGGTATCATGAGGGTTGAAGGTCATACGTTAGAGGTTGGATATCGAAACACATGGGTTGATAACAATTATACCAAAATCAAATTGTTGGTTTATAATCAGTTAAAAGGTGTGAGCAATGTCAACCCACCAAAAGATTTGGATGATGGTGTTAGAATGATGGTTGATGCTTTTAATGAGTTTAAGTGTGATTATCAATATCCAGAACATAAAAATGATGCAGCCTTTGATGTTAGTTTTTTTGATGAGTTACCGTTTTAAACAACAAAGGGGCTTACGCCCCTTTTTTTATTTTTGTCTTCTTTGCATCATTTTTTCTCTTCTAGCCAGAGCGTCAGCTTGTCTTTTTTCAAATTCTGCTGCTTTGTCTGGGTCCATAGATATTGTTCTTTGTTTTGGTTGTGGTTTTTGTCCAGTTGCCATGAAGTCTTCCAATTCAGAATCGGTTACTCTACGACCTAATTCCATTTCCAAGTCTTTCTTGATTTTCTTTTTTTGAAGTGTTGGGTTGTTGGCCATTGCTTGGGCTGATACTTCAGCACCTTTTCCATCTACATATCCTACTTTGTCTTTCATGTTGTTTTTTACGAAGTCTAAGATTACATCACCATATATTAGGTATGTTTTTATTGCGGCATCGGATGCTGGCGAGCCTGGTTTTGGTAAACCAAACGTAATTGACGTGGCACCGTTTTCTAGAGTAATACCTTGTGGTAATTCCATTGTAAAGGTTCCTTCATTTTCTTCTGAACCTAAACCACCTCTTGTTCTTGCTGGTTGCAAATTTGGTGTTTGAGTTCCTTTATGTTCTATACCTCTACCCGCCATAATTTTAAATTCTAGGTAATTTGGGTTTTCACCTCTCATACCTAAATCGTTTGTTCTAACTTGTCCAGCTGGTGCGTTGTATGTTGAAATTTTAGACATGATACCATAAATATTAACAATTGCGGCACCAACCCATTGACCTTCTTGTACGTTTTCCCAATACTCATCACCACCATAAAGTTGTTTAGCTTTGGTGATTTTGAATAATGTGGTAAAATAATCTCTTTTGGTTGCGTATCTATTATTTGCTTCGGATAACAAGCATAGCATATTTTTAATTATGGTTTTATTTTCGTTGACACCCATGTTTAATAACATTTGAACGTTGTTTCCTTGGTCAAGTATTGGTTTGAAACCGAATGTTCCGTACCATTTGGTTAAATTTTTTGTATTTAAACCTTGACCACCGATTGGGCTTGCGTTTAAATATATTTGGGAGTATCCTTTTTTCTTTGCAAATGTTATTGCTTTATTCATAAGTGCACGACCAATCCCACCACCTTTATAGTAGTCATCTGGGACTTCAAGCCATTCTATTATAAAAATATTATCATTATGAAATAGTTCTGCTATTTGTTCTTCGGAAAAATCGTCATTAAAATATTCATCTATATTATAGATTTCGTCCATAAGTACCTTACCAATAACTTCGTCTTCAAAAATTGCTTCATAAGAATATTCACTACCATTATCTCTAACTAGTTTAAATTTGGTGTTATCGACTAACTCACCTTCTTCGATTACAGTTTCATTAATAGTTTCAACTTCTTCTACTGACATAAGGGTATCATAAGCTTTGGCTTTATAACTACCTAAGATATCCATAAATGTAGTTCTTCTCAGAACCTTGAATACTAAGTTTTCCAATGAAAATTCACCACCATTATCTAAACCAGCGGTTCTATATTTTTTGATTTTATTTTTAAGTTTTTCTACCTTACTAACAACGCTACTAAAATCTTTATTTTTATAATCATCACGAATATCTTTAAGTCGGTCAATAAAAATTTCAGCTTTGTTTTTGATTATCTTTTTATTAATTTTAAAATTTTCATATTCTGGTTTAAGAATCCATTTATCAAACTTAATACTATATACTGCGGTAGCCACAAGCTTTGCTTTTATATCTTGTGTGTATATTTCTACTGGGTAGTCAAAGATTATAATGTCGTGTTCTTGATTCCAAAGAGCTTTTTGAGACCAGAAGAAGTCTTCTTTAAATTGTTCACCACCTTCTAGTTGACTAAAGTCCAATACAACATGTAAATCTACATCAGAAAATTTGGACCAATTAAAATTTGCAAGTGAACCTGTAAAAATAACATCTTTCATTTTTACTTCAGAAGGAAGTTTTAAACTGTTATAAAAGTCTGACGCAATTTTCATTAGCTTAGATTTAACAGTTGCGTTGAGTTTTTCATTTTGCCAGATTTGTGGTTCTAGCGTATCTTTGATTTTAAAACTGTTCAATACATCGTTAGGTATTGAAACCTCTTTGGATATGTTGTCGGAAATACTATTAGCAATATCATCTATTTCGTCAATTGTTTGACTTGCAGATGGCGCTACATAGTTTTCTACTATTACGTTTCTATTTAAAAATAATTTCATTAACTATAGATTTTTATATAAATATTTAGTATATTGAATGAAAACGCAATTTATGGTAGAAAATTACAAAATTAACGAGACAAATCATTGTGGAACGTGTCCAGAATGTAATACAAGTTGGGATAATGGAGAAGTTATTGATTACTTGATGAACAAAGAATTATTCTTGGGTGCCACTAGTGATAAGGTTGTAGCTGAAAATATGGCTAGAAAATCATATGGTTGGACACCAGAAAATAAAAAAAGAATTAGTAAATTGGCTTTTATTGAAGTTTCTGATGGGGAAGATGGTTTTAATGGTTTAGACGGTTTTTATCAGTGCACTAAGTGTCAAATTGCTTGGGGTTCAGAGAATGGTGAACGAAATGAAATGTTTAAGTCTTTATTGACTGAGAAGTCGGCCATGGATGATTTTATTAAAAATTTAAAAACTAAACTTTAATTTCTACATAGGTACAGATTTCACCAGCATTAAACCCCTTTTCTAGTAGCAATGGTAAACTAGTATTTTTACACCAAGCGTATATTATAAACCCCTGATAGTTTTTTTGCACATACTCCCATCTAGTTTCCCATAGTTTTCTGTAGATACCTTTTCGTCTATGGTCGTCATGAACCCATGCATCTAAAAATTTTATTTTATTTTCAATCTCGTGTTTCATAAAGATATGGCCAACAATTTCGTTTTCAATCATTGCAACCCAAGATTCTACTTCTTGATTGTTAGGTTTTAAGTGTACTATATTCATAATAATTTTTTCATATAAATACAGCATCATCAGATAAAGTATAATACCTTAAAATTATTTTTTTGGTGGTCGTTTATTATTTAATGAAGACATGGGTTTTAACACAGCAGCAATCTTTGCTTTTGGGTGAATTTTTTTATTTTTTGGCACACCAGCGACTGCTTTCTTTTTAGGTTTTTTCTTATATTTTTTAACCTCAAAAACCCGTTCTTTCATTGGTTTTAATTTTATATTGTAAGGGGTTTTTTCCAATAAAGATATATCTAAATCCCATTTGTTTTTAGAACGTTCCTTGTGTAACTGAAATGAAGATATAATATGGTCATCAATTTCTTTCTGGGTCCATTTATTAACTTTTGCGAGTTGAGTAAAGCATTCATTTTGCTTACCTATCGCAATTGCTCTACCAATATGTTTTACTTGATGACACGTAGGGCATAAGGAAATAAGCCCTACTAATTTTTGCTTATAGTTTTCATCATCATATTCCCATATTTCGTGACATTCCACGTTATGTTTATAGCCTTGTTCTTTTCCTGTCCCGCCACAAATTTCACATTTATTCCCAGCTGCTTCATAAGATATAAAACGAATAATATCCCATTCTGATGGTTTTACTGTTGTTCTTACGTTGGAGAAGTGACATGTTGATGGAACTAGTTCTACGAATAGTTTAGGTATTTTAGATTTTGCACACATAAAAATATTTTTTAAAGTCTTTTCTTTTAATTAAATATCCGTGTGTTGCGCTTCCTACATCACCAGCATCTCTAAAAATTGTAAATTCATTATTTTCTATTAGGTTTTTTAGTTCATTTGACTTTATAAACCATACTTCATTTAAGTATTTGAAATAGGTAACAAACCATTTGGCTTGAGTGACGACAATACCAGAAGCTTTCCCTCTTGATTCAAATTCTATAAAAATATTACCAGTATCAAATAGTGGGGCACATTTAACGTCTGTTTTTACCTCATAGGTTGTTTCTTTACCTTTGGTTAACATTTTGACATCATATTTGTTATCGTGGTTTGAATCGATATATTTGTGCCCCTTTGATTCTAGGAATTTGATGACGGCATCTTCACCATCATTGCCTAATTTTAAATCACTTTTAAATTCTAAGTTTGCCATTTACAATAGTAAGTAAATTTTTATTATAAATCAATGATATTTATAATAAAAATTAACAATGAAAATAAGACTTACAGAATCACAATTAGAACGTTTAAGAACTAATTTAAATGAGGAACCTTTAGATGAAAAATACGTTAGAGAGGTTGAAGCTAGATTTAATTACAAAACATACATGGGTTATGACATCAACGATATTGCACCCATAAAAATACGTGTGTCTTTTAGTATTGACATTGAAATGAAATCTTGGGGGATTAGAGATATCAACTTAGGTGGTATTACTGGACCTTCTGAAATTGAAGTGGAGGTAAATTACTTTATAGATAACGACAACACTGACGATGCTTATGTGACAATTCCTTTGGATTGGTCAAAACTAACCACTGAAAAAGATTCTGGTAAGGGAATTATTACTGTAGGTGAGGAAGTAGAGATATATTTGATACAAAACGAAGAAGGAAACTTAGTTATTGATAGGATGGAAATGGCTGTTTATTCGATTTAATAAAAAACACACAAAAAATTTTGTAGTTACATTTTTTTATGTATACCTTTGTCCTCTAAATAAAATAGAAAAATGGTAATTAGATACTTAAAGCTTGGCTAATTAAACGATAAGCGTTAGTTGCATCACAATCAAAAATAATTTTAAGTGTTGCTATTAATTTTGTTTTAAGTGGTTTACTTGAATTAATGTCGCTAAGCATATAAGCAACGTCATCTAAAACAATAGCACGTTTAAATCTATTGTTTTGTTTGATTCTAGACACTGGGTAGTTTCTCTGTAGAAATTTAACAATCATTTCCTCATCTATTTTATTTATCATAGCTTTTTTATGATAAATATTTTAAATATCAATAATAATTCGTACCTTTGTAAAATAAATGAATAAACTAAACAATTACATATATTTGACTATTTGCGAAGTTTCAATGAAAGAAATGAAAAAAACCAATTATTCTTCTTTTATTAGTTTTTGTAACGGCATGTCTTATTCGTTAACCCATGATTCATTGTATTTTAGAGAAAAAACTACAATAATTAATATAACTAATATGTTAGATATAATTTATTCTATGGACGATATGTTAACGGCAAATTATATTGTTGGTTTTTTTAACCTTGAAACTGAATTACTTTCAAATTTTCATCGATGTGTAATGGAAACAAATGAGTTTTACCCTATGTCTTGTGACTAATAAAATAGATAACCATGTGGTCATCTGGAAATTCAAGTGAAATAAATTTACATAAAATTTCGGAATCATTCATTGATTTTTAGATTTAGGGTATTATATTTATAATTATAACAAAATAAAAAAAACAAAGTAAATGACATTAGAACTCACAAAAGAGAATTTCGAAGAAATGGTTTTAAAATCAACAATACCAGTGATGGTGGATTTCTGGGCCCCATGGTGTGGACCATGCAAAATGTTAAGCCCAGTGATTGAATCATTGAGTGATGACAACAAAGACAAAGCAATAAAAATAGGTAAAATTAACGTAGTTGAAAATGGTGATATAGCCGACAAATACAATGTTAGAGGTATTCCATGTGTTATTACATTTAAAGATGGTGTAATCGTTGAAAACGGGAGAATAGTTGGTTTGAAAGACAAAGAAAAGTATCAAGAATTAATTGATGCTTTATTATAAATTTTTTTTTTAATACATAAAAGGCCCTAGTTTTAGGGCCTTTTTTTATTTCCTAGATATTTATAATTATGAAAACAAAATTAATCATAACCGAATCACAGTTTGATAAACTGAAGGTTTTTATTGTCGAATCAGAGGTTTATAGTAACATGGTTAAAGAAATGTCAGAAGACTTGATGGCTAACTATACACCAACGGAAAACTATGTTCGTGAAGGTGGTGAATACCACACACAGAAAATGGTTAAGGTTAACGTTGATGATGAGGTAATATCACCAAAAGCTTTATTCGAGTATATGAAAAATAAGTATAATATGGGAGATGATTTTACAAAACAAGTTATTACTGATTGGATGTTTGGTAACATTGGAGAAGATTATCTTTTATCAAAAAATGTTCCATTAAAATAATATGTAATGGACATAAAAGAAAAAATAAAAACGGTCTTAAGAGAACACTACGGTGATTTTGATTCTTATTTGGAACACGAGTACGAAATTAAAATCACCCAAAATCTTATTCTAGGTGATAATGAAAAAAAACAAGCTTGGGCCACATACAACCAAGTTATCTTAGAATTAAAAAACACCTTAAAAGATAATCTAAAAGTTAAAGAATTACAGTACAAATTAACAGAGGACGTAGACCCTAACGAAGTTTGTATTGAAGTGATTGAATCGATAAAAAGCCAAACCGAGGAATTAGAAAGACTTTATAATAAAATAAAAAATTTCTAAAAAAAAAATTAATAATTAGTTAATTGAAAATCAGTTCAATTAACTTTCCCAATTTATTATTGTCAGTATTATCTAGACTTCTGAGATATTTATTACTAAATAACATTTTATTAATTTTACACTGATGGAAGCTAAAAATTTTTTATTAACAGCTGGTAACGGAAAAAAATCCACATTAGATAAAGCGTACAACAAACACATTAATTGTGTGCTACAAACCTTGGATGATGAATTAGAGTTTAGATGGGAAACCTATAATTTAATTATAACTCAATTAGTCAAAGAAGATAAAGTTAATTATTTTAAAGAAATGAAGTATCGATTAACAGATGGTGAAAACCCAAATGACATAATTTTAGATATTCTAGAAAGAGAAGCAGACAATATGGATAGTTTGGTCTGGTTTTTAAAAAGAAGAGTTGAAGAATACATGGAAGAAGATTATTTTAAAAGATTTTTAATTTAACCCCTTGTTTTAGCCAAAAATTGTTAGTACCTTTGCGTATTAGGAAATTCTATAAGATGAAAGAAAAAAACATTACAGACAGGTTAACTTTTTTAGCTGAATTATTCGATATATTTGAATGTAACGAGGGAACAGAAAATAAACAATTGGATTCAAACTTGTCTGACTTAACCAAGATTGGTTATGTGTCATTACCTATAGCAAATATTGATGGTGAGCTAATCGCTATTATTTCTGAAAAACAAAACGGTAAAGATAGAACACTAAAAAAAGTAAGTATTTGTTCTGAAGTATTTAGTTCAATGATTATAGCTGACCCAACTGAAAATAAGATAAATCTACAATGGATGTTGAATTTATTTTCTCGTTTGTTAAAAGAACCAAAAACAATTGAGTCAGCGATTAGATTAGTTTATGAGGATTTACCACAAGCTAACAAATATCTTACATTGTTTGAAGAAAATAAACGTAAGAAAAAATTTAAAGAATTATGTAAAGGTAGTTACAGTCTTGTGGGTGTTAGTGACCCTACGGATATTAACCAATATAAGTCTTTATCTCAATTATTTGATGCCGTTGACCCGTTTATTGAAAAAGACCCAAGTGCTATTGAGAGAACAATGCAGCGATTTGTAGATATAGGTCAAGCGATTATACCAGTAAAAGATAGAAAATTTACTCTTTTTATACCTAGAAGTACTGAAGCTAGTGTAATCTTTGAAGATTTTGCTAACTGGTGTACAGCTAGAAAAGGTAATGGTATGTTTAAAAGTTATACAAATAACCATAAAAAACCTAACGGTAAAAACTCTGATATTTATATTATAATTAATAACGAGTTCTTTGAAGGAAAATCGAAAGAGATTTACCAAATTCACTTTGAAACTAACCAGTTAAAGGATAGTCGTAACGGACAAAATGTTAGTATATTTGAAGACGTAATAAGTAAAAGTGAAGGTGTTAGTAACTTTTTTTACACAGAATTAATGTCTATGGCTAAACACCATAGCAAAGGATTAGAAAATAACAGGTACTTGGATTACTTGATTCAATTTGGATTCGCTGAGAGTCTGTTTGAGTTATTGGATGAAAACACACCATCAATAAGATTTATGACTAGAGAAATACCTAGATTACCAGATATTAGCAAGTTTAAATTACTTGACCAACTTATCATCACAAACGCAAAGATGGTGGAGTTACACCCTTCTATTGGTAAATTAACGAATTTAGAAATGCTTGTTCTAACGGAAAATAATATTAAAGTGTTACCGAAAGAAATCGGCATGTTAAAAAATCTACAATTTTTAAATCTAAACGGTAACCCTATTAAAGACATTCCGTCTGAGATAGCCTATTTAGATAAGTCGAATGGTGGGTCGTTACATAGAATTGGTGTAAAAATAGAAGATATAGGAGAAGAGAATTATTCTAGGTTGAAAGAGTTGTTACCAACAACGTTTATCAACTAAGAAAATCAAAGGCTCCTTTTTAAGGGGTCTTTTTTGTTATAAAGTAAAAACAAAAATTAGTGTTATGATATGGAAAAGAAATGAAAAGTTGATTGGTGAACCAATCTTAGATTACTTAGAGGGATTGTTTGAAGCAGAGTTAGAAAAAGGTCGTATGCTTAAAGTATCGGTTGGTACTGATTCTCAAAAAGCTGGTAAATTTACATATAAATTTGCTACGGTGATACTTGTTACCACAACCGAAGATTTAGGTGGTGGGGTGGTTGTTGGTCGTGGTGGTATGATTATCGCTGCAACTTATTACCATGAATTTAAACAAGCTAACAGTAAAGAGTTGGTTAACGAGAGAATGGTTTATGAAGTTAGTAAATCGGTTGAAGTAGCTTATGAAATAGCCCCTTTATTAGATTTATATGACATAAAAATGGAAATTCATGCTGATATAAACCCAGACCCTAAACACGAATCTAACAAAGCTCTTCAACAAGCTGTTGGTTATATTTTAGGGATGGGTTATGAATTTAAAGTAAAACCAGACGCATGGGCCAGTTCATCATGTGCTGACAAGCTTTGTTAAATAGTTAATTTACTTTTATATTTTTTTCATTATATTTATATAAAAATATAATACTATGAAAAAATTTGCGTTATTAACAAAATATGGTGAAGTTATAAACACAACATCGGCTTACGATACATTAAATGCAGCAAAATTTTTTGCTACCTTAAAAAATATCACAACCACAGATTTACTATTAATTTTTAAGGTAGAGGAATTTGTTAGGTAGTTTTTTATGACTTTTATTAAAATTAGCATATTTATTACTAAATAAGATTTAATTAAACCTTAGAACATATGTCAAAAGAAAATTCAGTTGCAAAAAAAACAGTAAAAATTAAAGAAAATCACCTTGTTGATTTAATCGATAACATTGTAAATGAGGCAGTTGCTGTTAAAAAACAAGAGTGGATTAACGAACAATCTACAAGACAAGCACAAAAGTCTGCTATTTTAGAAAACAAGATTGCTGCTTTAACCGATAAAGTTAATAGACTTACCGAAGGTAAAAAATAATTTTACCAAACAAAATATTAAAAGTTAGGACATTTTTTTAGTGCCCTAACTTTTTATTTTTATAATTTTACCATTTTTTTTAATATTTATTAAAAAAAGTTTTATGGAAAAAGTTATTGAAAAACTAAAAAAAGATATTGAGCCATTGGTATCTAGTGTTGACCGAGATGATTTCATCGCAGCCAGCGAAAAAGCATTTGATTGTGCTTTTGATGGAATATCTAAATTCCACCCTTGGAAAATTCCAAGTAAACTCCCTACTAAATTTAAAATAGGTGTAATTGTTGGCTCCAGTGGTTCTGGAAAGTCAACGTTATTAAAAAACTTTGGTGTTGAGGAATCACCTACGTGGGAACCCGTTAAATCTATTGTATCGCATTTTGAAACCCCAGATGACGCAATCAATAAATTAGGTAGTGTTGGTCTTAATTCAGTACCTTCATGGTATAAACCATATCATGTATTATCCAACGGTGAAAAATTCAGAGCCGATTTAGCTAGGAAATTAAAAAACGGTGCTGTAATCGATGAGTTTACTAGTGTTGTTGATAGAAACGTTGCTAAAGCTGCTAGTATGTCACTAGCTAGATTCGTAAAGAATAATAACTTAGAAAACATAGTGCTCTCAACTTGTCATAGAGACATTTTAGAGTGGCTAGAACCAGATTGGGTTTTAGATACGGACACAGGTGAGCTGATGGACGGTTTTTTTTTGCCCGCCCAGAAATCAAAATTGACATATATCGCACAAAATATGATAGTTGGGGAATGTTTAAAGACCATCACTATTTAGATGGGAATGTAAATAAAGCTTCTAGGTGTTATGTTGGCGTATGGGATGGAAACGTTGTAGCGTTTGGTGCCACTATCACGATGCCGAGTGGGACAATTAAAAATGCGTGGCGTGGTCACAGGACGGTAATTTTACCAGATGTACAAGGCGTGGGAATCGGTTCTGCGTTTTCAAACGCTATAGCTCAAATTCATGTTGATGAGGGACATCGATTTTTCAGTAAAACATCACACCCAAGACTTGGATTTTATAGGAATAACTCTAATTTATGGAAACCAACTAGTAAAAACATGAAAATTAGGTCAGATATTAAAAATGGGGATAATTACAAAAACCATTTTTATGATAATAAAAGACTTTGTTTTTCACATGAATATATTGGCCTAAAATAAATTATTTAATTTATCAATAATATCTTCATCATACTTTATTATTTTTAATTTAATTTTATTATCAACACAATATTTTGTTTTTATTTTATCGTTCGTGTGTTCAACTTCAACACCAATTCCTTTTTTTATTTGTGATTCGATTTTATCTACCGATACTTTGAATTTATCGGCAATGTCTTTGATTGATAGTTTATCTGATTTACCACCTTTGGTGCAACCTACTTTTGAGTTGTCTTCTTTTTTGTAGACACATTTCCCTTTTACTTTATATGGCATATTCTTAAATATAAAATTCTGGATGGAGTTTACCCCATTTCCTTATTATAATCCCAGCAATAGCGTTTGCTTCATTTTCAATTGGGCTACCATCTGCGCCATCTTCTAATGCGTTTAATAACCTTTCTTCTAAAAATTGTAAATGATGTACCAATTCATGTGCTATTGAACGACATATGTCTATTATAGCTCTATCTTTGGCATATATTTTAATTAAACCATCACCACTATAATTGTAATAAGCTGTTGTTGTTAAGTCTGGAGTTCTTTCAAATGCTAAAGCAACTTTAATATCATCATCAATTTTCAAATAAGCTTTTGCAAAATTAACAAAATCTGCTACTTTTCTAGCGTCAATTTTATGGTTTCGCATAATTGATTCGTTCAAAGTTTTTTTAGGTGTATTATCATGACCACATTTATGGCAAACATATAAATCACTTTTGTCTGATTCTGATTCTTTCCAATGCCAACCACAAACACATGTGATAGTTTTATCTAATGCTTCTCTAAGAAGTGTTTTAATTAATGATTTACCTTCATTAATTCCTTTTGGGTATCTAATCATATCATCTTTAAAACCAAAATGTTTATATTGGCCAGCATTTTTCTTAAAACCGAATTTTTTATAAAATTGGATTAATCTATTTTTGTTACCACCAAAATCAGATGATGGAGTCAACACAATTATTTGTTTGTTTTTATCAGCATAATTGATTAGGTCGGTCATTATTTTCGTACCAATACCAGATTCCCTAGATTCTTTATTTAAAACGATTCTAGATAGGATTAAACTAGTAGCTGTCTCATAGATATCTAAACCTACAAGGTACTCACCATATTTGTCTTCTAAAGCTTTTTCAATTATATTCATATTGATAAATATAAAAAAACCCACAAAAAATTGTGGGTTTATTTATTATTTAGTTTTTTTGGTTTTTTTAGCCTTTAAAATCAGTTCTTGTTTTTCTTTGTCAAGTGTAATTTCAATTGTCTCACCTTCTTTCACATTACCATTTAGTATCTCATCAGCTACAGCATCCTCAACGTAGTGTTGAATTGCTCTGGCCAAAGGTCTAGCACCGTAAGCTTCATCATAACCATTTTTAGCTATAAATTCAATAGCATCTTTTTTGATGTCTATTTTGTAATTCATCTCACTAATTCTTTTTTCGAGATTAGCAATTTCTAAGTATATAATTTCGTGAATGTCTTTTTCGGATAAACTATTAAAGATAATCGCTTCATCAATACGATTAAGAAATTCTGGTTTGAATTTTTTCTTAAGAGCTTTTTCGATAATAGCACGTGCTTTGTTTTCCTCGTTTACACTATTTTCTGGTGTTTCAAACCCCATTGTTTTACCAAAAGAATTAACTTCTCTAACACCAATGTTCGATGTCAAGATGATAAGTGCGTTTTTGAAATTAACTTTACGACCTAAACCATCAGTAAGCATACCTTCATCCAATAATTGTAACAACATGTTGAACACATCTTCGTGTGCTTTTTCAATCTCATCAAATAAAATAACGCAATGTGGTTTTCTACGAACTTTTTCGGTCAATTGACCACCTTGGTCATAACCTACATATCCTGGTGGTGGACCTACAAGTCTAGAAACCGAATGTTTTTCCATATATTCAGACATATCCATTCTTACCAAAGCATCAGCATCACCAAATACTTGTTCTGCCAACAATTTAGCCAAAAGTGTATTATGTGATAAAATACCATTGGTGTAATATCTTCTATTTGAACCTTCTTTTAATTCAAGGTCATACATTATTTCTTCATAACCTAAATTAGTTAATTCAACTACTTCAGATTCGGATGACACACAATTAACGTCAACTTTTACCTTATCACCGATAGATAGATTTTTAACGAAAACTTCTTTCATTTCTTCATTAAATACAATATGGTTATCGGCACATCTAATCTCTTTACCATCACTTAACTTAAGTTTATATACTTCATATGGAATTGTTTCATGTAACGCTTCTATATCAACAAAACCATCATCGGTTAATACTTCATAATCACTTACTTTTGTAGTTTTTGTTATTTTTTTAAGTGATTCAAATTCATGTTTATTAAATAATAAAACATTATCACCAAGTCTTTTTTCAATTTCTTCTATTCTATCCATATTATTTATTAATTTATTTACAAAGTTACTATTATTTTTTTAAAAATCCAAGACATTTGTTTATTATATCTTGTTTGTTTTTTTTATAATCTGATTCACTAATATGTAATACTTCGTATCCAGATTCTAATATCATTTTATCTCGTCTATCTTCCCTTAACGAATTTTCTGGTGTGTTTCTATTGTAATATGTTCCATCAAATTCAATTATTTTTTTCTTATTTTTTAAAAATAAATCGGGTAATATAACACCATTAATTAGTTCTAAACGATATTCATTATTTTTACCCGTTTCATCTTTAAGCCCATTTTTATATGTTGCAAAATACAATTCGTTACCTGCAAGTGCTACATTCGTGCTTCGATTAAACATTTTCGTTAGAAAAATTATTAAAAATTTCCTCCCCTTTTAAAGAAGAAAAAATATGAGCAATTACATCTACTGTCCATCCGTTTCCGAGCATTTTATATCTATCAGTATTTGAAACACCTTCTGTATAACCATACGGAACAGTTTGGAGTCTCTCACACTCAAATACTGTAAGTCTATGTATGTTTTCTTTTCTGTCTTTTGTAAAAGTTGATTTTTGTCCTTTGTGCATATTTGAAGTTAAACAACTTGCTTTTCCATCAGCGTACCACAACTGTTCTAATCTTGTTTTATTACCAAATTTACCAAGCAACCATTTAGGGTAACTGTTATGAAAGTTTGGTGTTTCTAAAATATCGTAAACTGTTGTCTTGTTTTCTTTTGGTAATTTAGGTATATGGATGTTAGTCCAATAAGTTCTCGGTCTATTCTGTGCAGAAAAAAGGTTTGAATTTATTCGTATTGGCTTAACTCCTAACGCTTCTGTAATAATATCTTGCCATTCTTTTTTCATTACAACATTTTCTAATAAAAAGTATGTTGGTTTTACATCTTTTAAAACTCTTACGAAATCCCAAAACAATCCACTTTTACCGTCAAATCCTTTACCATTTCCGAAAGAACTAAAGCTTTGACAAGGACTTCCACCAAATAGTAAATCTATTTTAGGTAAACTACTTCCTTTTAATTCGGTTATACTTCCTAATTGCTTTGTATTCGGGAAGTTTTTTTGTGTGATAAAAATTCCTTTCTTATCAATTTCAGATGCAAAGTAATTCTCATATTCAATTCCTATTCTATTCAATGCTATTTGTCCACAAGACATACCATCAAACAATGATAATACGTTTATTTTTTCTTTTTTACCCTCGCTCATTTTTAATAATTTTTGTGTTTTAATTCGCCTATACAGTACATAACACTGTATAAAAAACATTAAAACGATTTTTTATACTATTCGTTATATGCAATTAAGAATCGAGCTTATCAAAAGCCTCTTCCATACATTCCTCAAATCCAGCACCACCGTTGTAATATCTCAACTCATAAACAATAGTTCCGTCATCCATTAAATCAGCCTTAATTATTTCCTCATCTAAATCGTGACCTTCTTTTGTTATCTTGTATAGATTTTGTGTTTTAGGGTGGTAAAAGAACTCTTCATAAAACTCTTTCGTTAAACACTCAATAGCGTTATCATAGTCTGGTATATCATAGTTTCTTTCCTTTAAAATACCTTTAGCAACATCTAATAATGTTTTGTCATTCGGTTGCTCAATTTTAATAGCAACCCCTTTGTAATGTACTGTTTCACTCATTTTTGTAATTTTAGTTTATTAATATTAAAAAAGAATATAACACGGTATAAAATCCATTGCTTAATTCTGTTCATAATTCTAAATTTTAGTGTTGCAAGTCGCAACGTATCTTATACTAAGCGTTATATACCTATATATCTATATTTTGAACGTCTATAAAACTTTAACATATATAATAATGATATACACATATTAGGAGTTAATTCTCTTTTATATAGTTTAGCTTTTTGTCCGCAACAACCACAAATTACACCTTTACTTGTTTTTATCTTCATGATATCTATTTTATAATGAATATCATGAAGTTTTAAAAGTTAGGGCTAACTGGCTTTGGTTAATGTTTTATTCTATTTTTTAATTCATTAATATCAATTTCCTCAACTAAACCAGTAGTTTTATTTCTTATAACTATCTGAGTATCACCACAAATACACTTACCAACACCAGTTGGTCCTAAGAAAATAAAAGAACCAACAGGTTTGTTTTTATCTTTTATACCTATACGATTACGTTTAATTGCTTTAACAACCTTAGCAACGGCAGCATCTTGACCTATAACTTTACCCATAAGATTTTTATCCATCTCCATAAGCTTTTTAGTTTCTTGTGTAGAAATTTTAGTCAAAGGAATACCAGTCATCATAGAAACAACTTCAGAAATTAACTCAACACCAACTTCGGTTATGTTATTATCTAGTTTAGATTGCCACTCACTAACAGCTTGTTCTAAACTTTCAATTACTTTTCTTTCTTCATCTCTGAGTTTGGCCGCTTCCTCATATTTTTGCTTTTTAACAACATCTATTTTTTTATCGTTAATAACACGTTTTTGTTCTTCGAGTTCTTTGATGATTTCTGGTTTATCAACACTAATGTTAGTTGTTGCACCAGCTTCATCCAACACGTCAATTGCTTTGTCTGGCATACTTCTATCCATGATATATCTATCAGCCAATTTTACACATTCATTAATAGCCTCTTCAGTGTATTTTACCTTGTGGTGTTTTTCATATTTTTCTTTGATGTTCATCAAAATAATTTTTGTTTCCTCTAATGTAGGTTCTTCAACAAGAACTTGTTGAAAACGTCTAGTTAACGCACCATCTTTTTCGATATTTTCTCTATACTCATCTAAAGTAGTGGCACCTATAATTTGAATTTCACCTCTAGCTAATGCTGGTTTAAAAATATTTGACGCATCCAAAGAACCAGATGCGTTTCCAGCACCAACAATTGTGTGTAATTCATCAATAAATAACACAACATCTGGGTTAGCTTGACATTCTTCTAAGATTGCTTTCATTCTTTCTTCAAATTGTCCTCGATATTTTGTACCCGCAACAATACTAGCCAAATCTAGGCTGTATATTTTTTTACCTTGGAGTGTTCTAGGTGCATTACCGTCATAAATTAATTGAGCTAATCCTTCAACGATAGATGTATTATGTGATAATATTCCGTTAGTATAATATCTTCTATTAGAACCCTCAGTTAATTGAAAATCATACATAATCTCTTCGTAACCTAAATTGGTTATACCTATAACCTCAACTTCAGATAAACTATCATCACCATTAACACAGATTTTATCACCAACCAATAAATTTTTAATAAAGACCTCTTCCATATCATCTTTATAGAATACGATATGGTTATCCGCACATTTAAGTTCTTTTCCGTCATTTAAGTTAAGTTGATATACTTGATAAGGTATTGTTTCGTGTAGTTTCTCAAGTTTCACAAAACCACTATCGGTTAAGATACTAAAATCAGACATATCAAATGATTTAGTTATTTTTTTTAATTCTTCCATTTTTATTTATTTAAAAATTTAATACATTTATTTATTATTTCTTCTCTATTTCCCCATCTATATTCTGAATCCCATATTACCAATCCTTTAGATATAGCTAAATCAGTTTTTCTTTTATCTTTAGCCCACATTTCTTGTACTGTTATTGTTTTTCTAAAGGGATGTTGGTAAACGTATTTAATAAATTACTTATTGTTGTTTTAAACACTTCTCCAGTCAAATCATTTCTCATAACTACCTCAGTATCAGAACAAATACACTTACCTACCCCAGGTTCGCCAATAAGAACTGGGTTATTTTTTTTTCGCCTAGATAAAATTTGGGAAATTCTTTTAATTTCCTTTTCACGACCAACAACTGGGTCAATCTCACCTTTCTCAACTGATTTTGAAACATCTCTACAGAAGTTATCTAAAACAACAGTTTTAGATTTGGTATCGGTTTCTTTTTTGTTTCTTTTGTAAAACTCTTGGTCTTCATTTTCCTCACCGCCTAGTGCGCTGTTTTTTGGTTGGGTTTTGTTCATATCTGTAATTGATTTTTTAAAACGGTTATATGTAACACCAAATTTACCAAGTAGATTATTTACTGGTAAATTTGCAAACAATATCCCTAACATAACATGTGTTGTGTCAATAGTATTGTCATTTAATTTTTCACATTCTTCATCTAACGTTTTGATTATTGCCTTTGTTTCATCAGAAAAAGGTAATGTTTTCCTAGTTGTGTTAGTAACTCTAGGGGTTAAATCTGTTTGCCGTAAGAAATCAGATACTCTATCATATAAATCAACAGTGTCAATATTTAGCAGTTTTAACACTTTGATACATTCGTTATCATTATCTACCAAGATAGATAAAATTATATGTTCTGGCCTAACTTTATTATCCTCAAAAGATTTAGCTTCTTTAACCGAATGATTCATAATAATTTTAACTTTTGGGCAAATCTCTCTATTCATAATATGTGTTTTTATTCATAATTTTTAACAAAGGTACTAAAAATATTTTATATATACAACCTTGCTTTTAAAGATAAATATTCGTATCTTTGTACAAAAAGTAAATAATGACAACAAACACAGCCCCAAAATTTGGAAAAGTAGAATTATTAATAAAGAATAAAGATTATCAAGAAAAACACTTAAGGGGAACCACAAAAATAGAATTTTTAGATTGTGGTTTAATGATTACTGGTGACCACATTATTGTAATATTAGATGAGCGAGATGAAATCAATAATACTTTAACTAGCACTGGTAAAATTTTTCCTTTGAACGAAATTGAAGCTTACAAAACGCACGCACAATAATAAAAACAAATATACAAAAATGATTTTAAAAAAACAAGAAAAAAATGGAAAAGTAAAAGCAATGTATTCTTCATCGAATATTTGCGCTTCAGTGTATGACACGGCTACGGGTGATTTAACACTTATTTTTAATAATGGGGGTCAATATCAATATACTGGCGTGTCTAAAACAGACTACATGCGTTTTGAAATGGCTGATAGTCAAGGTTCAGTGATGAATACTTACATTAAAAAATACCCAACAACTAAGTTGGATAAGGTTGAAACGAGTGAAATTCTTAAAGAGATACAAGATTTGTCAGTTTCTATTGAACCAGAAGTCACACCAGAAATGGCAAAAAAACAAATGCTTGGTAGTATGAACACAATCATCGCTAACTATATCAAAGATGGTAGCACCACATCTGCTTCACTAGGGTTATTGAAACTTTCAATTAATCAATATGAAGAAGTGATAAAAAAACAATTAGTACTAACTAATTAACAGCAAAATATAAAAATCTAAAAATTAAAAATGAGAAAAACAAGAGTTATACACGCATTAAAAGCGCAAGCATTAGCAGATAAAGAAAAGGCATTCATGGCTTTAGATTTATTAGAAAACCAAGCGGTAGGTATTGGTGACCACACAGCTAACGATTTTTTAAAAGACGCTACTGAATCACTTCAATTATTAGCAGACGCAGAAGATAGGTTAGATATAATTGATAAATATTTTAATTTAAATGAGTAAGCCAGAAAAAATAGATATGATAGAAGCTGAGTTATGGGACCACTATAGTGGTCTACCTAACCCAGCATGGTACCAATATAAAAAAGAAAACGAAGATTATGAAGAAGTTGATATTAGTGATGGGGCTGGTGATATCACTAATTAAAGATAGGTTTAAATGTAAAAAGAAAAGTATATGGGACTTGTAAACAAAGAAATAAAAAAATGTGTCTTAGAAATATTTGATTGGTTATGTGAAAGAAAAGGATTTGATATCTGGTGGTATGGTCTTGATGATAACATTACGAAAGAAATAGAAAATAAAATTGAAGAAATCATAAAACGTAGATTAACAAATGAAACATAAAGACATTTTTGATATAATATCAAAAGAAAATGAAAGACAAACTAGAGGTATAGAACTTATAGCTTCTGAAAATTATACTAGTGAGGCTGTTATGAAAGCTGCTGGTTCTTGTTTAACCAATAAATACGCAGAAGGGTACCCAAGTAAAAGATATTACGGTGGTTGTGAAGTTGTTGATGAAATAGAACTATTGGCAATTGAAAGAGCTAAACAATTATTTGGTGCAGCGTATGCAAATGTTCAACCGCATTCTGGTTCTCAAGCAAATACAGCTGTATTTTCCGCTTGTTTGCAACCTAAAGATAAAATTTTAGGGTTTGATTTATCTCATGGTGGGCATTTAACACATGGTTCACTAGTTAATTTTTCTGGAAAAATATACACACCAAGTTTTTATGGTGTAGAAAAAAATGGAGAATTTGATTATGATAAAATACAAGAAATTGCAATTCGTGAACAACCAAAATTAATTATTTGTGGTGCTTCTGCTTATTGTCGTGATATGGATTTTAAACGTTTTAGAAAAATCGCTGATAGCGTTGGGGCTTTATTATTGGGGGACATATCTCACCCATCTGGTTTAATCGCTAAAGGATTGATGAACAATCCAATCCCATATTGTCACATTGTAACAACTACAACACACAAAACCCTTCGTGGGCCAAGAGGTGGTTTAATATTGATGGGTACAGATTTTGAGAATCCTTTTGGTGTAACTGATAATAAGGGTAATTTAAAAATGATGTCTAATTTATTAGACCTTGCAGTTTTTCCTGGTAATCAAGGTGGACCTTTGATGCACATAATCGCAGCTAAAGCAGTAGCTTTTGCAGAGTGTTTAACTGATGAATTTTACGATTATCAAGTACAAGTTCAAAAGAACGCTAAAGCTATTGCCTCATCATTTATCAAAAGAGGATATAACTTAATATCCAATGGAACTGATAACCATATGATACTAATAGACCTTAGAAACAAAGGGATTACAGGTAAAGAAGCGGAAGAACTGTTGGGTAAAGCTGATATTACGGTAAATAAAAATATGATACCTTTTGATGATAAATCACCTTTTATCACATCGGGTATTAGGATTGGGACGCCAGCTGTCACCACAAGAGGATTAGTGGAAGAAGATATGGAAACAATAGTTTCATTCATTGATGTTTTATTACAGAATCATAAAGATGATGAAGTTATTAAAAATATTAAAGTTGGTGTCAATAATATGATGTCGAATAGACCAATATTCTCACAAGTATAAATTAATGAAAGAGTTTAGTGAGGTGGACCCAGCAATTAAAGCAACTTTAAGTAATTAATAAAACTTATGAGTTTAAAAAAAATAAAAAAAGAATATAGAGAGACTAGCTCTAAAGAAATTAGACAAGCTATTTTAGAAAATACGGTTTATGGGTTTTTAGGTTCAATACTAGTAGTTTTCATTGCAGAAAAAATAGATATAATGGTCCTAATAGGTTACTTAATCTATTACTTTTATGTAGGTAAGGTTATTAATAGACCTAAATATGTAACAAGTTTGGCTAAATTTATTATATTCCCAGTACCAACGGCATTAGGCGCTTTTCTTGGTTATAAACTTGCATATTATTTTGCGTTGTTATTTTAACATAATACCGATAATAAAATTAAATAAAGCACCGTTATGGTGCTTTTTTTAATTTGTTGAATATTTATATAGAAACAAAAGAATTATGGCAAAAATTAATGATATACATAGCATTATAGTTCCAGCGCAAACACCAAATATGACCGCACATACTTACACCGAAGTTTATGGTGGTGCTTCTGGTTGTATTATCGGAATCAACGGCATTGTTGTTAACGTAGGTTCTTCTTCAAGTATACCTATTTGGGTAAGAACCGTTAGTGGTGGTACAGGTTGTTGGTTAATGGGTGATAATAAAGACGTTACACTAGGTAGTCTTGATGTTAGATAATCTTTAATAAAAACTATTATATTTATAAATAAAAACAAATAAGATATGAAAAACTTAAACATAAACCCAATGGGTCTTAAAGGAAACCAAATCAACGAACGTATGCGAGAATTGATGGGAATTTCGTCTATCAATGAAAACACATCAAAATCAGCTATTGAATTAACGAAGATTGGTCCAGATGGTAAGTCTTACGCTATTGTAAGAGAAAATCAAGAATACTTTATTAAAGTATCTAATAAAAAATCTAATTTGTTAGCTGAAGATTTTAACTACATTGGTGGTTTACAAAATAAAAAATCAGAAGCTTATTCGTCTTACGCAAAGGCTATTAAACATTTAAACTTAAACTTTAAATCATTAGCTGAAGCTTATGGTAAAGGTGGCGATATCAATGTGTTTGAAAACGACAACTTGTTGACTGAAAACGGTATTGCTGGTTTTTCACAATATGGTGGTAACGGATTTACTAACGAAGGTAATATGGAAGAAAACGAACCAATGTTTGAGGAAAAAATTGAAGATGATGAATTAACCGAAGCTGAAAAAGCTATTGATGCAATGCTTGAGGAAGAAGATTTAGTTGGAGACCAAGATAAAATAGACCTTAACAAAAACGGTAAAATTGACTCTGGAGATTTAGCTGGTTTAAGAGCTGGTAAAAAAGCTAGTGAAAACATTAATGAATCTAGGTTATCTATTGAATTAGCAATTGATTCAATGGACGACATCATCGATGCTTTAAAAAAAAAAGTACAGTAAATAACTTAAACGAAACAAAATATAAGTTGAAGCTAGACGCACCAGCGTCTCCAGCTCCAGCTGCACCTATTACAGAACCAGCAGATGATGCTGGTTTTGATGGTTTAGCTAATACCGAACCAGAAACAGCGCCAGCAGATGATAAACCATTTGATGACGAACCATTTGATGCGGGAGTAGAAGCTGATGAAACGGTGGACCCTAAAAAATTCATCGAACAATTGACTGGTAAATTAGGTCAAGCACTTAGAAAATATACAGAAGAACAAGGACAACCAGATTTTGATTTAGAAAAATTTGCTATCAATTCATTAATATCTGCCACAAACACATCTCAAATGGATGAAGAAGACAAAAAAGATATAATTAAAAAAATTAATACGGCTGGGAATAATGGTTCAGAAGGTTCTGATATTGATAACGCTAATGATGATACCGATAATGCAGACGATAGTGATGATGGGTTTGGAAGCGGGGATACTACTGATGGTCAATCTAACAGTGGACAAGACGAAGAAAATTTGGAAGAACTACAAATATTCGAAAACAAAGACTTATTCTTAAAAACACCTAAAAAAAACAATATGTTTCAAGATGGGTCTAATGATATTTTAGATGAAGCGAATCCATGTTGGAAGGGTTATAAACAAATTGGTATGAAAGAAAAAGGTGGTAAAGAAGTACCTAATTGCGTCCCAGTTAATGAAGGTGACGGTTTGTGGGCTAACATACAAGCCAAAAGAGAAAGAGGTGAATCACCAGCAAAACCAGGAAGTGAAGATTATCCAGACAAAAAACAATGGGATAAACTAACAAACGAAGGTGGAAACTATGAAGGTCGTGAGTCCATGAATTATATGTTTTGGCAAAACCTTAAAACAATACACCATGCTACTTGTGAATTATTAGAAATGAATAAAGAACAAGTAGATGAAATGTGCGCCAATGGTCACGCATGGGCAGTAGACCACGTTGCTAGTTCAGCTGATGATATTGAAGAAGTATATCATTTCTTTGAGTCTAACATAGAAGATGATTCTATGGACTACGATGGTGAAACTGAAGGTGGTTACGAAGACGAATACGGTAACGTAGAGATTAGTGAACTTTATGAAGGTAAATATGATGGAAAACCATTGGGTAAACCAATTAAAGGTGATGTAAAAAAATTTAAAGTTTATGTTAAAAACAAAAAAGGAAACGTGATAAAAGTTAATTTTGGTGACCCTAACATGGAAATCAAGAGAGACGACCCAGAAAGAAGAAAATCATTTAGAGCTAGACATAAATGTGCTCAAGCTAAAGATAGAACAACACCTAAATATTGGTCATGTAAAATGTGGTCTAAAACACCTGTATCAAAAATGGTTGGTGAAAATTTGATTAATACAAAAAAAAGTAGTACCTTTGATAAAGACTATTTTGTAAATAAATTACACGAGACTTTTAATCAAGAAGATATGAAAAATACAGAACCAAAAACAGCACCAGTAAAAACACCAGAAGTTAAACCAAGTGAAACTAAACCAAGTAGAAAGAATAAGCCTTTTTTACCAATGCCAGAGGTCCAACCAGACCCAAAAGCAATGAATGAAAACAAAGAAAATACTTATTTTGATACTTATTCTGGTGCAGTACAAGCGGCACGTAAGAATGTTGAAGCAAAAGGTTATGAGATTGACCAAAATTCTTGGGAAACTCAAATAACATTTGGTCGAGGTAAACCAAAATCTGGTGAAACTAGAAGTCACATTATTGGTTTATTTAAAGACGGAAAAGAACAAAGAAAAGCTTTAGCTATCCAAGTTTATAACCGAGGTTTGGATAAAGGAAACACTTACGAATTAAACTATTACGTTAATTAATGAATAATTTATTTTTGATATACGTAAATATGGTTGGTAAAGATTATAAAGGCAATCTGATTTATGAATTTATTTTTTCTAACACAATTAGTAATATTGATGGTGAAGAATGGGACACATTCCCAGCATCTGGTCGACCAGAGCCACCGCACGATAATTTTATAAAAAATGTTGGGAGACTTGAGTCAGAACTAAAATTAGATGTTATTCAAAATAGCGATACGTTTGCCGTGTGGGATGCCATTGATGGTGTTATTGCCTTGGCTTGGGAAAACATCAACGCTTACGATGCTTATCCAGAAAAAAGACTTTGTTTTAAATTTGGTGAAACACTTGAAGATGTTGATGCTAAGTTATATGAAAAAGACCTAATATTAAAATACAATATAAAGAATTATGATAAACAAAAATAAAATCAAAGAAAATATGTTGGGTGGGGCGACTGACAAAACCACGGTTAATATCAAAAAAGATGACTTAACTGATGCTAATATTACTAGCAATATAAAAAAATTGGGTAATGATGTCAGCGTTAACATTGTAGATGAGGACATTATACCTAAAAAAACCATTACAGACAGACAATTAAGTAGATTAGCGCAACAAGCTGGAAATTTTGGTGAAGATATAAAAGAAGAATTATTTAGTTTGATGGTGTATGGTGATAAAATACCGTTGGATATGGTTAAAAAAATATTAGCCAACTATGATTTAACCCTTAAAGATTTAAAAGGTCAAGATGCAACTTTTCGTCCAAGCGCTGAATTTGCCCATTTATTCAATTCTTCTTTGAAAGAAGACAACGCAGTGATAGAACCAAAAGACCAAGCAACTATCAAATATCTTTCTAACGTTAAGGATTCAAAAACAGGTAAAGTTTCACAATCATTTACTATTGCAGATAAAAGATATCAAATGATTAGAGGTATTGACAAATCTAAACAAATTGTAATGGCAGTTTTCTGTCATGACGACATGAACGATGCTGGTGAAAATATGATTCATTCAATTGAAGAATTTGAATCTAGAGTGGCAAAGCCAATGTTAGAAAAAGAATGTAAAAGTATGCCAATTGAAGAAGAAGGTTACGGCTTTGCTGACGATGAAAGAGAATACCACGATAAGGAAGGTTTTATTGACTACCTTAATCTCAGAGATTTAGAGGGGCATAAGCATTTCTTTGTTAACATAGATAATGGTAAAGTAACAGCTAGATTTAAAACCACTAAAGAAATGATGACTTCTGGTCAAAAATTAGGTGATGGTGAAGATTATATGGATGCTAGGACACTTAAAAAATTTAGATTAGGTGATTATTTTAAAAAAGATATAGTTGAAACCGAAGATATGGGTAATGGTACCGATACTTCTAAACTGCAAGCTGACGTTAAAAAATTATCTAAATTAATAAAAGATAAGTTTAGTATAGCTTTGTCAAAACTAGATAAACCGATAGAACAAGTTCAATTCTTACAAGCAATGGCCAACGAAATTGGGGTTCCTTTGAATAAATTAAGTACGTTGATGGCTTCGTTTAAAGATATAGCTAAAGATGGTGCAGAAGAACCAGCAGCACTAGCTGAAACGAAAAGAATTACCAAAAATCAATTATTAGAATCGTTGAGGAAAAAGAAAGTAATAAAAACAATCAAAGCAAAAGATATTAAATAATGGCAGATTATAAAAAAATAGCAGAAGAAGCTTTAAGAAAAGCTAAGTTAGCTAAAGCAGCAAAGCCTGAGAAACCAAAACTTAATGAAAGTGTTGTATATCCAGATGGGCTTAACGAAAGAATGCACCCTCAATTGGAAAGTGAACTAGCTGAACGTAAACATTCTTTAGGAAAACACCCTGTGTTTCCAGAAGGTGATGAAGCTTCTTTTGACCAAAAAATAATGGGTGAACGTTTTAACGAGGTAGCCACTAGATATAAAAGAGCATTTGACTGTGACAGTATTGACAATAGTAAATTAGTTGGTGAAATGATGCCGCTAGTAAATGAATCTATGTCGTTAGAATCTAAACACAAAAAAAAGTTAGAAGATTTAGCTGTTAGAATGATTAGAGAAGAATACGATATGGGTGAAGACATTGTTGAAATACACGCTGAATTAACACCTAGAATTAGTCTAGTTGGTACTAAGAAAAACCCTAAACCAATGACTACTGAAATGGAGTTTAATAACCATGAAGATATGGTTAAAGCAAATAAAGAAGTTTATAAAAGACGTTTCCTTAACGCAATGACCCAAGGTGCCGCTAAAAAATGTAACCATATGTTCCACATGGTTGACGAAGAATTAACTGCGATGGAGCCTAGATTAGCTAGCAAATATGCTAAGATGATGGCGGCTGCTGATTATATGTATTATGTTATACCTGAAATGGAAAATGGTACTACTGGAGGTGTTGTTAGGGTTCAATTCCCAACACAATCTAACCCAAAAGCTATTATACATGTACAAGCAATGGTTTTTCCAGTACTTATACATGAATTGGTAAAAGGTGTTATGGAATTACTTTCAGCACACGGTTTACCTAAAGATAAAAAAACTGGTGAATTTGTAATAAATAAAGCCGATTTTTTATCGGCCGAACCATGGGATATGAGAATAGGTCCAGCGTTATGGGGTAAGTTTACTGACGCAATTGATTCCGAAGATTTTGACTTAAAACACCATATTTATTCTGAAATGGCTAGTTTACCAGTTGATGAGTTCAACATAAAAATGAGAGAAGTTATGGGTGGGACTAAAGAGGGTAAAGCCATAATAAAAGGGATAGTTAAAGAAGTTAAAGCTGATTTACAAGAAGATGAGTTTAATGAAACAATGAATGAAATAAGTAATTATGGTGAAGAAAACTACCGTGATTCGGAAGAAGAGGTTGAAGGTTTTGATTTTGAAGAACTTATGGGTCTTAAAGGTAGTGACGATGCAAATAATGAAGAAGATAATGAAGAAGGTTTTGATTTTGGGGAATTATTTTAAGATTTTGAACAAATAATATTTGATTAAGGGCTCCGTTTGGGGCCTTTGTCTTTTAACATAAGACATTTTACTTTATTTCACCATATTTATTAGTAAAAACAATATGTTAACCACAACTGAGATGCTTAAGGAATACACCAAGGGTTTAATGGATACATCATACGCTATTGAGACGTATTTGGAAACATTTGATAAAACACAAGAGGGTTTCGTTCCTTTTAAGTTGTTTCCTAGGCAAAAGGAAATCATACTCGCATATGAAAAACATAGATTTAATATCGTAACAAAACCTAGACAAGCTGGTGTATCAACTACTACAGCGGCATATATGTCTATCAAAGTGGGTTGGGCTGATGCCGACAACCCAGAGAATATACTTATCATTGCCAATAAACAAGACTTAGCTTTTGAGTTCTTGGAAAAAATTAAAGACTTTTTAAATCAATTACCTAGATGGATTTGGGGTACTGAGTATTACGGGAACAAAAAAAATGAGGGTAAAACTATTTTTTTAACCGATTCCAAGAAAGAAATTAGATTACCTAATGGTAGTCGTGTAAAGGCCGTAGCTACATCTAAAGATGCATTGCGTGGATTTACACCGACATTCCTTATCATGGATGAGGCGGCATATATTGATAACGGGGCTCAAGTATTTGGTGCCGCACTTACTGCATTAGGATGCTTAACAAAAGATTCGTTAATTTTAACTGAAAATGGTTTAATTCAACTTAATGAATTAGTTTCTGAAAAAGATAAAATAGGTTTTACTGATTTGGAGTTACCACATAAAGTTTGTAATAAAGATGGTGATATTGTTGATGCAACTCAAACTTTTGTTAGTGAATATGGTCAAACATTTAAAATAAAAACTAAATTAGGTGTTGAATTAGAGGGGAGTTGGAAGCATCCTATCTTAATTGATAGGAATGGAACTGAAAATTGGGTTCGTATGAACGATTTAAAAATTGGTGACAAACCAATAATTCAATATGGTCAAAATTGTTTTAGTGATAATAGTGAAGTAAATTTTGTTTTCAATAAAACCAAAAATAATAAAAATATCACAATACCTAAAAAGCTTAGTGACAATTTAGATTTTTCTTATTTATTAGGTTTATTCGTAGCTAAGGGTAATTTTAATTCAAGAGGTATTACCATCACAAATATTGACGATTATATAACAAATTTTCTATTAACAGATAAAGCTTGTTTAGGTAACGCATTTAAAAAAGTTGATGACCGACATTATCAATTTCACTCAACTGAATTAATTGAATGGTTTAAAATGTTTGGATTGGATAAACATAACGCTAGGGATAAAGAAATACCTTTAGCTTTATTAAAGATGCCTAAATATGTCATTAAAGCATTTTTACAAGGTATGTTCGATGGTGATGGTATGAGTACTATAAAAGATATTAAATATTCAAGTACATCTAAAAAACTAATTCAAACTCTACAAACTTTATTATTTAATTTTGGTATTATATCACATGTTAAATATGAAGAACAAAAAACATCTAAATCATCAATATTAAAAAATAAAAAACGTATTTGTAAAATTTACAACTTAAAAATATATTCAAATTATGCAATTAAATTTTATGACGAAATTGGTTTCAGATTAGATAGAAAACAAAATAATAAAGAATTTTTATTAAATAAGAAACAAAACTCAAGATTTGTTAATGTAAGTAATAAAGAAATTTTAGAAGTTTTACAAATAAATAATATAGTTAAAACTAAAGTTAGATTTTTAGAAAGATTTTGGGAATCAGACTTAAATAGATTAAGTGTCGAATCATTAAAGCGTTTATTAAACTTATTACCAAATAATAGTTTTTTATTATCATTAACTGAACAATTAAAAAGACAAGAATTATTTTATATTGATGAAATTATTTCTATAACTGAGTCAGAAGATTATACTTATGATTTACATGTACCAGAAACAAATTCATTTATTTCAAACGGTATTATAAGTCATAATACTGGGGGTCGAGCGACCTTAATTTCTTGTGTTACTGAAGATACTTTTATTTTTACTGACACTGGTTTACAACAAATGAAAGACATTATTAATTATAATGAACCAGATATACCTAATTTAGGTTATTATGTTAAAGATTATAATATTAGAGGAAATAATATATCTAGGAAATCAAATTTAATTGTTAATAATGGTTTTCAAGAAACTATAAAATTAACAACTACTAATTCAGAACTTGAGTCAACTGAAACACATAAATTGTGGTCTTATTCAAATAAAAAAAATAAATATGATTGGTTTACGGTTAGTGAATTAGAAATTGGTGATTATGTTAATGTACAACATTCGTTTAATATTTTTGGTAATAACGATACTATTGATTTTACCTATGAGTTTTCAAATAGAGAACATAAACCAAAAATAGTTTATGATAAAATAAATACTGATTTAGCTTACCTAATTGGTTTATATTTATCAGAAGGGTCTTGTTATAAACCAAAAAATATTGATGGTATTATTGTTGGTTGTGATATTACGATAACATGTGGCGATGATGTTAGTACATACATATCTAATGCTGGGTTTAATTATTCATCACACGATAATTTACACTATAAAATTTCATCTAAATATTTAGGTGGTTTATTAGAGTATTTGGGGTTTGATTTAACCTTAAAAGCCCCAAATAAATTAATACCTAAACGTTTACTTGAAATGGGGCGTGAAAATATTATTGCTATGCTACAAGGTATTATGGATGGTGATGGTTATTCTGATAATATTAGAGGTAGGATAGGTATAAATTTGTCCTCTAAAAAATTAATTCAACAAATAAGGTTTTTATTTTTAAATCTTGGTATATTAACTGATTATTCAGAAGGAATAACACCACCAACTAAAAAAGTTAAAGTTAGTAGTCAATATTATAGACTTTCATCAACATCTATTGATGCGGATAAATATTACGATACCATTGGTTTTAGATTTAATAGGAAACAAATAAAAAGAGACCAAAATAAATTAGTATCATATAATAATAGATATAGAATAATACCAAACGGTAAGAATATAATTAGAAATATCATAAACGAACATAAATTAGTTAAAAAATTATCTAACACTGGTTTACTAGTTAATAAAATTAGAATTTCTAATAAAAACAAAACAGCTAATTTATCAGTAAATATTTTTAATGAATTTATAGATTATTTTATTAATGTTTTAAATCTTGATTTATCCAGATATTCAATTGATAAAATTAATTTTAAAGATTCAAAATGGGTTCCAATAACTAAATTAGAAAAACTTAAAAACAAAACATATGATGTTTCATTACCTGAAACTAATGATTTTTGGTGTCATTCCGTTATTTATAATGGTATATTAGGTCATCAAACACCCAATGGTATGGATTCATTATACTATAAAACATACGACCAAGCAAAAACCAAAAAGAATAACTTCAATATTATTGAAATGAAATGGTACGAGGATTTACGTTACAACAAAGATTTAAGATGGTTAAAAGATGATTTGGTTGAGGTTGAGGTTGAATTTACTTTTGAGTCGTACCAGAAACGTTTAGATGACGCTTGGAAACCAACTTCATCATGGTATGAGGAAATGTCTATGGGTCTGAATAACGATGCCAAGATGATTGCTCAAGAGTTAGATGTATCATTTATTGGTTCTGGTGGTAACGTGATTAGTGAAGAATATATCGAATTCCAAGAAAAAAATAACGTTAAAGAACCAGCAATCACTTTTGGTGGAGAAAATGAAATATGGGTTTGGGAAGAACCACAAGAAGGTCATCAATATGTGATGGGTGTCGATGTATCAAGAGGTGATGGAGAAGACAGTTCAACAATAGTTATTCTTGATTTTACAACAATGGAACAAGTCATGGAGTATCAAGGTAAAATACAACCAGATTTATTGGCTCAAATTGTGGAAGAATACGGTGAAAGGTATAAAGCGTATACAGTTGTCGATGTGACTGGCGGTATGGGTGTATCAACAGTGTTAAAACTTATGGAATTTGATTACAAATTATTACATTATGACAACACCAACGGTAAAATTCTTTCAGCTAGACAGAGAGAGTTATCTCAATACGATAAACAGAATAAAATTCCAGGTTTCCACGCCACTGGTGTTCGTTTACCTATGATTTCAAATTTAGAATATAAAATTAGAACCAACGGTGTTAAAATTCGTTCATCTAGAATGGTTTCTGAAATGAAAACGTTTGTCTATAAAAATGGTAGACCAGACCATATGGAAGGCTACCATGATGATTTACTTATGTCTATGGGTATGGCTTTATGGGTTATTGAACACTCGTTTAAAAACTTGGAGAGACTTGAAAAACAAAACAAAGCTATTTTAAATAGTTGGATAAGTGGTGCTAATATGCCTTCCAACCCAACAAAACCAACAATAACAACAGTAGATAAAGAAACAGGTAAAACTGTCACTAAAATAAACCAACAACACACAGCCTATAGAAACACACAAGACCCTAGAGGGCAATATTCTTGGTTGTTTGGTGGTGTGAGAAAACATTAACAAACTATTTAATTTTTAAAAAAATTAATTATACTTTATAAAAAACTTATGGCAAATAAAAATTTAACGTTATTTCAAAGATTAGGTCAAGTACTTAGTCCAGATTCTAACACGCTAACACAAAAACAACCAACTCAACGATATAACTTGGGTAACGGAGAGTTACTTAAAACGAATAACAAAGCTGAATTTGAAAAAGCTAAATTACAAGCCCAGCAAAACAAATACCTAGGTGGTCTTTGGAAAAAAGTAGAAAGTGGTTTGTTTCAACAATCAATAAATTATGAAACAACACGTATTGGTTCATATTCTGATTTTGAAGCTATGGAGTTTTACCCAACAATTGCGGCTGCCTTAGATGTGATGATGGAAGAATCAACTACGGTTAATGAACACGGTAGAGTTCTTAACATTTATTCTGACAGTAAACGAGTTAAAGGAATACTTGAAGACTTATTTTTTAATCGTTTAGATTTACACACTTCGCTTCCAATGTGGACTAGAAATACGTGTAAATACGGTGATAACTTCGTATTCTTGAATATAAACGATTCACATGGTATATTAGGTGCTAAACAAATGCCTAATTATGAAATGGAACGTAGAGAAGCTGGGTTATTTGACATGATATCTGGTAGAGAAATGACTGATGGTCAAGAAACTAATGATAAAGTTAAGTTTTACTGGAGAAGTAATGATGTTGAATTTAATTCTTGGCAAATTGCACATTTCCGTTTATTAGGTGATGATAGACGTTTACCTTATGGTACGTGTTTAAAATATAATTCTAGAGTTGAGACAAGTGAGGGGTATAAGGAGATAAAAGATATTGTTATTGGTGATATGGTTTATTCATTTGATGAGATAAATCAAGTTAAAGTATTGTCAAAAGTATTGGATACTGTTAATTCTGGTAATAAAAAAACTTATAAACTTAGTACCAAACATAATTTTATAGACGCATCTAAAGAACATAAGATAATGTATTATAATACCGAATTAAATAAATTCGATTATAAAAATACGCTAGATTTTAAAGTAGGTGATTTATTGGTTGTTGATAAAATTAATCTAAATAATGTTAACGTTCCAATAATTAAAAATAAACCAGAATCAAACAAAAATGGGTTTTGGAATAATGTTGGGTTGATACCCGATTTTGTTGACACTAAATTTGCAGAATTTTTCGGTTATTTAATAGGTGATGGTTGGGTTCACAATGATTCAGTTTTTATAGCCTTATCAGAACATAAATCAATAAACAAAAAATATATTAAATATATGAATCAAATTACTGGTAGAGATATTAAATTTTCTGGTGGTGATAATGGTATGGCACAAGGTATCTGTAATTCTAAAACTTTATCAATAATTCTTAGAGATATGGGTTTCATAGGTGATGTTTATAGTAAAAGAATACCTAAATGGGTTTATACTTCTTCTATGGAGGTAAGACAAGCTTTCTTGAATGGTATTATTGACGCTGATGGTTCGTTATTTATAGATAAATCAGATTGTCTAAGATATTCTATCGAACTGTCAAATGAAGAACTTATTAACGATATTAAAATTTTAGTTCAATCTTTGGGTTTGAAATCTGGTAAAATATGTAGTAGACTTCGTAAGGGTTCTGGTATTGGTGATAGGAGATTTAAAACACAACAAGAAAGTTTTTATTTTTATTTTTATGATAGTAGTGTAAGACAAAAAAATAAATATGATTTAATTGGTAATAGGTTAACTAACGATTTTATTTTAGAACCGATTAAATCAATTGAGGAAAGTGGTGAACACGAAACATACGATATATATGTTGAAAATGATAATCATAATTTCTATGCAAATGGTATCGTTGTACATAATTCTGTGTTAGAGAAGGCTAGACGTATATGGAAACAACTTATCCTTTCAGAAGACTCAATGCTCGTTTATCGTGTGACAAGAGCGCCAGAAAGACGTGTATATAAGATTTATGTTGGTAATATTGACGATGCTGATGTTGAGGCGTATGTAAATACAATTGCTGATAGATTTAAACGTATGCCTATTACTGACCCACAAACAGGGCAAATAGATTTACGTTATAATCAATTAGCTAACGACCAAGATTTCTTTATTCCAGTAAGAACTGAAGACGCACCTAACCCTATTGATACTTTGCCTGGGGCATCTAATTTGGACCAAATTGCAGATATTGAGTACTTGCAAAGAAATTTATTTACTGCATTACGTGTTCCAAAACCTTTTTTAGGGTTTGAGGAAGCAACTGGTGATGGTAAAAACTTAGCAATACAAGATATTCGTTTTTCTAGAACAATTAACCGTATACAACAATCAATGTTACAAGAACTTAACAAGATTGCCATTATTCACTTATATATTCTAGGGTTTGAAGAAGATTTAGACAACTTTACCCTTACATTGAATAATCCTTCTACTCAAGCCGAAATGCTTAAAATCGAACACATGCAACAAAAAGTTACATTACTTAAAGATGCTGTATCTGATATTGGTAATGGTTTTGGTACTATGTCATGGACTCGTGCACACAGAGATATTATGGGTTGGTCTGATGATGAAATAAAATCAGATTTACTTGAACAACGTATGGAAAAAGCAGCGTCTGCTGAACTACAAAATACGGCCAATGTTATCAAACACACGGGAATGTTTGACACAGTTGATAGAATCTATGGTGATTTTAAAGCGGCAATGGCTGGTGGTGGTGGTGCTGGTGAAGCTGACGCTGATGCCGTAGGTGGTGGCAGTGGTGGTCTAGGTGGTTCATTCGGTGGTGGTGGAGCTGGTGGTGAAGATTTAGATTTTGGTGAAGCTGAAGAAGCTGGTGGCGAAGAAGAAGAAGCTGGAGCTGAATTAGAAGCTGGAGCAGAAGCTTTAGCTGGAGCTGAAGAAACTACGGATACCGAACCACAAACCGTTGCTGAATCTTTAAAAAGGGTTGATAAATTATTAAAAGAAGAAAAAATTATTTTATCTAAAAAACTTAATGAAAGAACTAAAAAATATCAAAACAAATGGGTTGATGCTTTAGTTGAATCAGTTAAACCTAGCGAAAAAAATAAATCAACTGAAAAAGTTAAAATATACGACAAAACAGTAAAGGTTAATCAAACAGTTAATAGTATGATTAATGATATTGATAAAATGTTGGACGAATAAGACTTTTTACTTAAAACTATAATATTTATTATTAAAAACTAAACTTATGCAAAATTTTGGTAAAATCACAAACGCATTTAATGGAATTTTAGTAGAAGGATTGTTATCTATAGATACAAAAAATAAACAAACATTCAAAAAATACATTAAAACAATCAAAGAAAATGAGTCTTTAAAAACTCAGTTCATGGTTTACAACAATATAGAAAACAAAGTAGAAACAAATGAATTTAAAGCTAATTTGTTTTTACAAGAAAACATAGCTCTTTTAAATAAGTTTTCAAAAAGAGAATTATTAGAAGCAAATTTTTTATTGGCTAAACCGATATTAGATGTTGAAGAAGTTAGTTACCCTAACCAGATACTACACGAAAATATCACAACACTTATATTCACCGAAAAAAATTCTAAAAACATTAATGAGATTGTTGAAGCAACAGCTAACATTATTGATTTTATGAAAAACAATAAAGAAAAAGAAATTAAGGAAAGTATTGATTTACCTAATAGTATGTTAACTACAATAATGGTTGATAAGTATAACGAAAAATATGTTGACTTGGATGAGACAGAAAAACAATTTATTAAAGTTTTATTTGAATCAGATGATAAAAAAAAGAAAGAACTTTATTTAACAACTCTTAGAGAATGTATCGATTTAATCAACGAAAAATTAGTTGAATCAAGTTTAGAAGCTAAAGACAAATTATTACGTGTAAAAGACAAATTATTAAACGATAAACAAGAAGTAAATGAGGATTTTATTAAAAATATTTCTAAGTTACTTGAGTTGAGAGTTAGTTTAAAATAAAATAATATAGTTTTAAAATATAAATAAATGACAACAGTTCCAAGTGAAAACATATTAAAATTGAGAAAATTAACTCATGAAATTTGCAGCAAACAAAACAATGATGGATATAAAGGAATGTTCTTAAATTTAAAAAACGTTTTAGATAGTAGTAAAAAAGAAATTATCAGTTTAAAAACAATCAAAGCTAAGATGAAATGTTATGAAAATATGTGCATAAACATCACTAACATTTTAGACAATATTAAAATAAATTAAAATAAACTAAAATAATGATAGAAGAAAAAAATAATTGGGGTGATTATAGTAAACTAGTTCTAAAAGAATTAGAACGTTTAAATGACAACCACGAAAAAATGCGTTCTGATTTTGATACAAAACTTAATGAGATGAATCTAAAGCTTAGTAACGTTAAAAACCTTGAAAAAAATCTTGAGACTACTTCAAGATGGATTGAAAAAGTAAATGACGTTTGGTCACCTTCACAGATGAAAGAAGGTAAAGATGAAATCTATAAACAAAAAGGGTTAATTACATCGGCTATAGCAATTATTTCTTTTGTTCAAATAGCTATTGGTATTGTTATAGTAATTTGGGGTAAATTACGTTAATTTTAAAGTTTGACTTCCTGGTAAAAAATGTTTATATTTGTAAATAAAAAAAACAACACATGAAAACGGGAAAAGAAATTAAAATGAACGACTTTAAAAACTACAACGTAGTTTTTGGAAGTGTAAACAATAAAACACCAAAAGCGATTTACATCAACATTTCGGCATGGGTAGAGCCACTTAGTGATGAAGAAAAAAATTACTCTAGAGTAATAAGAGATATACATAAAAAAACAAAACAAGTTATTTATAATTATTTCCAGAACCACCCAAACAATAATTTTGTAAAACAAAATACAATTGTCGATTTAGATATTAGGGAGTCTGGTATTAGATATGGTAAACGTAGTTTTATGAGTTGTGAAATAACTCTATATCTACAAGAAAAGGTTCCAGCTAATTCAAAACAAATGAAAAAAAACCTAGATGAGATTACACCAATTATAATTAAACACGTTTTCGATGACAACAAAACGTTTAATTTTCACAGAAAAAAAATATAAACTTAAACCCTTAGTAGCTCTACTAAGGGTTTTTTTATTTTACTGACATATTTATATACATAACACATAAATATGGACATAAATTATAAAGACTTTAGAATACTTAAACGTGGTGAGAGCGGTTGGGGTGGGCTAATCGAGCACGATGCTGGATATATCTCCCCAGAAGAACCGAGAAACCAACTTTTTATCAATGAGATAAAAAAATTAGATACAGGTGGCAAACTAGCTATAATGGAACCACTTATCGTTTATGTGGTTTTACAAAAATTTGGTATTCTTAATCGTAACGGTAGAATCTATCGAGAAGCGATACTTAAAAGCCAAGACAGACTATATCAAGAAGCAATTAGAGAAAGAAGAGCAGTTGGTGAATTAGACCACCCAGAATGTCACCGACAAAGTGCTGAAATTTTAACTAAAGATGGGTGGAAATATATTAAAGATATTTCTTCAACTGAAGAAGTATATACTTTAAACCCAATTTCAAACCAAATAGAGCTAAAAACTATAACAAAAAAAATAGTTAAGCACTACAACGGTAATATGATTTCAATAAAAGGTAGGTCAATTGACTTAATGGTCACACCTAACCATAAATTTTGGGTTATAGATAGAAACGGTAATGGGAGTTTTATTACCGCCACAGACATACACGAACACAAGATTAAAGGTATTGATAAAATGTATATACCTAAACTTGGTAAGTGGGTTGGTGACGATAAAAAATTTTTTACTATTAAAGGTCTAGATGAAAATGAAATAGCTTTTAATACCTCATACAGTAAAAAATTAGAATTGATGAGTGATATTGAGATACCAATGGATTTATGGGTCAAATTTATGGGTGTTTATTTAGCCGATGGTTGTGTTGTGGTTAACAAAACAAAAAAAAGAATATCTAGAATAACTGAAAATGGTGAAACAGAATATGGTTTTGAATCATCTGATAGTGGTTATGTTTGTAAAATAACACAGAAAAAAGAAAATGGTAAAATACTGATAAGGGAATTATTACAATTATTACCGTTAAGTTTTAAAGAAATAATCTATTCAGATGGTAAAGTAGATTTTAAAATAAATGATGCTAGATTACATAATTATTTAAAACAATTTGGTAAATCACAAGATAAATTTATACCAACTGAATTAAAAGGATTGAGTGATAACTTATTATCTGATTTTTTAGATTGGTTTGTTTTGGGGGATGGACGAGTTAGAGATGGTAAATATCGAGAAGTTTTTAGTACTTCTAAAAAATTAATAAATGATTTACAAGAAATTATATTAAAAATTGGGTACTCATCTAATTTAAGAATTGAGGAACGAAATTATGATAGAATGTTTGAAAATAGAGTAATTAAAAAAGGTCATTCAAACCCAATGAATAGATTACATATTTCAAAAACAAAAGGTATTTATTTAGATAAAAGAACGTTAAAAACGGAATTAGTTGAGTATAACGATAATGTTTATTGTGTTGATGTACCTAATCACGTGTTCTATGTTAGAGATAATGGTAAAACTTGTTGGAATGGAAATTCATCTATTATTGCTGGTGATAGAATTTCACATAATATTGTTGAGACATGGTGGGAAGGTCACACACTTATGGGTAAAATGGAAATTTTGATGACACCTGGTTTTATTAACTACGGTATAGTGTCAACAAAAGGAGATGAAGTGGCTAACTTATTAAGAAATAGAATTAAGATTGGTGTTTCCTCTAGAGGTGTTGGTTCGTTAGTTGAAGGGGAAAATGGTGAACAAATAGTTCAAGAAGATTTTGAAATTATTTGTTGGGATGTAGTTACAGCCCCTTCTACCCCAGACGCATGGATTGGTAGAAGTAGAGAAGAAATGAAACCTTATGTTGAGAACAAAGAAACCAAGAAACCATTAATAAAAGAAAACCTATTAAACGATTTAGATAAATTTTTATCTGAATAAGATTTTTTTTAATCATTTTTATTGAAAAAATGATTTTTAATGAAATAACGTATATTTATTAACAAATGAGTTCTATCTCATTCTTTATCTATAAAATAAAACTAAAAAAGATAAAAAAAAAAATGGCAGATAAAAAATCTATAATTGAAGAAGCATTATTGGATATCAAAAATATTCAAAACGCTCTTAATGCCAACACTAAAGAAATACTTCGTAGCGTTGCTAAAGAAGAAATTAATGGTGTGGTGAAAGAATCTCTATACGAGGTTTATGAAGAAGAAGAATTGGAATTGGAACCAGCTGAAATGGGTGGTGAAGAAGACGATAGCTTAGGCGACATTGAAACCCCAAAAGAGGGACCAGAAATGGGCTCTGAATTAGGAATGGACACAGACGTGTTAGGTGGAGAAGAAATGGATATGACCGAAGCATCGGATGATGAAGTAATCGCAATTTATAAAAAATTAAGTGGCGAAGACGAAATCGAAATCGTGGGTGATGAAATCCACATGAATATCGCTGAACCAGGTGAATACGTAGTTAAACTTGATGGTGTAGGAGCAGAGGAAGAAGAATTAGAATTAGAACCAGCTGAAATGGGTGGTGAAGATTTAGAAGGAACTGACGATGTTGAATACGAAATTGAGATGGATGATGATAATGATGAATCAGAAACGCCAGATGACTTAGTACCAGCTGATGAAGAAGAAGAAGAAGAAGAAGAGATTGAGGCAATCGAAGAAAAAATTGGCGTTGGTACGGGAATGAGTCAAGGTACTCACCGTAACAAAAGAGGACCTGGTTCTATCGGAGCTCCAGAAAACCCTAAATCGGTAAACGAATCTACAAAAGCGAAACAATTAGTTTTTGAAACAACAAAAAAATATAATAGTTTATTGATTGAAGCTAGAAAACTTAAAGGGGAGAACGAAGAATTCAGAGCTGCTCTTAAAGAATTTAGAACTAAGTTAGTAGAAACTGTGGTGTTTAATTCTAACCTTACATATGTAACTAAATTGTTAATGGAACATTCAACTACAAAAGGTGAAAAACAAAATATTATAAAAAGATTTGATGAAGAGGTTTCTAACCTTAAAGAATCAAAAAAACTTTACAAAACAATCGCTAACGAATTGGATACAAGAAAACCAATCAACGAATCGATTGAGCGTAAAATTATTAAAGAGGCAACTACTAGTACTTCAAAACAATTAAATGAAAGCACTGCTTATGTTGACCCTTCAACGAAGAGAATCATGGATTTGATTAACAGAGTTGAAAAAAGATAATAACCCTAACAATAAAAAATAAAACAAAAACAAATTATGTCACATTTATTAGCATCTGGACAGGTTGGTAACATCGGATTAAACCACATGAAGGCTATCCGTAAAGAAACACAATCTAAATGGGATTCATTAGGATTCCTAGACGGTCTAAAAGGACACGTTAAAGAAAACATTGCTCAGTTATATGAAAACCAAGCATCTACATTATTAAGTGAAGGTACTACTACACAATCTTCTGGTTCTTTCGAAACAGTTGTATTCCCAATTGTACGTAGAGTATTCTCTAAATTATTAGCTAACGACATCGTGTCTGTACAAGCTATGAACATGCCAATCGGTAAATTATTTTACTTCGTACCACAAACTTCATCTCGTGTAGATGCTGCTGGTGTAGCTGGTGATAATTATGCTACTGGTGGTGCTTATGGTACTACTTTCTCTGCTCATACAGCAATGAACGGTGGTGTTCCATCTTGTATCGACCAAACTAACTGTGCAGTTACTCAATTCATCGGAAAAAACTTATACGATGCATTCTATAACGATGGTTTATTTGATAACTCAAAAGGTACTTTAACAATTGTTGCTGGTGCTAATCAAGTTTACACTATGGGTGTTGACGGTGCTTTCGCTATTGCTGCTCCTAGTGCTACTTTACCAACTGCAACTGATGGTTCATTAAGAGGTATCATTGTTGGTATTTCTGGTTTCTCAGCTGGTTTAACAACTAACGGTAGAGAAGTAATGACAGGTGCTGATGGTAACCAAATGGATACTGAATCTTTCTTAGCTTCATTACACGTATTGTCTACTAACGCTATCTTAGATAGAGACGCAAACACAATTATTGCTGCTGGTAAAGAAATTCCTTTCCGTCTTGTTACCCAACAATATGGTAAAGGTATCGTATCTGGTTCTAACGCATTAACTGATGGAACTGGTGTATGTTTCTTAGAATTAGACTTACGTCACCCTGTAGGAACAACTGCTGCTGGAACTGCTGCTGCTGCTGGAACTACAACTTATGATGGTTACGTTGGTGCTTCTGCTTCTACTGTATCTGCATTTACTTTTACATCTGCATGGGCAAGATATGCAACATTAGAACTTGAAACTGAAATGGGAGAAGTATCTTTCAGATTAGACGAAGTTGTTGTTGTTGTTGAAGAAAGAAAATTACGTGCTACTTGGTCTCCAGAGCTTGCTCAAGACGTTAGTGCATTCCACAACATTGATGCTGAAGCTGAATTAACAGCTATGTTATCAGAACAAGTTGCTGCTGAGATTGACCGTGAAATCCTTAGAGATATCCGTAAAGCTGCTGCATGGCAATTACGTTGGGACTATAACGGATGGAGAAGTGCTTCTTCAGCTGCTAGCCCATACACACAAAAAGACTGGAACCAAACTTTAATCACTAGATTAACCCAAGTTTCTGCTCAAATCCACAAATCTACTCTTAGAGGTGGTGCTAACTTTATCGTAGTTTCTTCTGAAATCTCTGCTATCTTTGATGATTTAGAATACTTCCACGTAAGTGATGCTAACCCAGAGCAAGACCAATATAACATGGGTATCGAAAGAATCGGTTCATTATCTGGACGTTTCCAAGTATACAGAGACCCTTATGCGCCATCTTACTCAGTAATCATTGGTCACAAAGGTAAATCTTTACTTGATACTGGTTATATCTACGCTCCATACGTACCATTACAATTAACGCCAACGATGTACAACCCGTTCAACTTTGCGCCAGTTAAAGGTATCATGACACGTTACGCTAAGAAAGTTGTGAACAACCGTTTTTACGGTCACGTAAGAGTAGACGGTGTACCTACATTTGACGTAAGAGAATTAAGATAATCTAATTAACGCTATAAAATAAAAAAGGCTACCATAACGGTAGCCTTTTTTATTTTATATATTTAACTATTACTGAATATCATATATTTATATTTATATGAAAACATTAATTAAAAAATTATTAAGAGAGAATTTTAATTCACCATTTAGGGGTAGAAATTTAATATACCATTCATCCCACATCGATGCAGTTATGAATATGTTATCAATTAATAAGATTGAAGCTAGAACTACTCAAACAATAAAAACAAAATTTAATAAAGAGGATAGAAAATATACTGGGGTGTCTTTTACTAGGAATAAAGATGTTGTATTTGGTGATGCTCAATTAATTTTAGATGGTGATTTAATTAAACGAGATTATGGTAATAAATTAATCCCTTACGATTATTATGGTGGAAAAGCCCCAAGTAAATCATCGGTAACAAGAAATAATTATGTTGAATCCGAAGAATTCTTAATTGGACCACTTAACGGGTTAAGCAAGTATATTTTAGGTATTAGAGATTCTACCGATAACTCAAAAATAGGTAGTAATATGATTGAATACCTTAAAACGCATGAACCCGATATTTTTAATGAATTTAAAGCAAGTATTGGTGACATACCGTTTTTTGATAATAAATTTAATAGAATAGAACTTTAAAATAACTTAAAAAACCAATAGTTAATGTAGTTTTTACTTTATTATTTATAGTTACTCATTATAATAAAAAAGTTATGGTTAAAAAATTATTAATATTGGGGTTAGGTCTGGTATCCATAGTTTCGATTGGTCAAACAATTACGATAGATAATAAATTAACCATCTCACATGGAGATATTACTTTATATCTAACAAAAGACACATGCGCTTTAGCCTCTAAACATGTGATAACTTATTCTGACTTTTTAAAATTAGATAAAGAAAGAGACAATAGATGGTTTCAAGACACCTACAAAGGAAAATATACAAAAGATTATTATTTAAGAACTGGTTATGATATTGGACACTTAACACCATCACATATTACTTCTTATAATAATGAATTAAACCATAGGTCTTTTAGTTTATTTAATGCAGCGCCACAACTAGCAGCTTTTAATAGAGGTAAATGGGCCCAAATAGAACGTTCTGTTGAAGATTCTATAGCCAAGTACAAGAAAGACGCTATTATTGTCACAGGAGTCATCTATGACGGTAAAAAGACCACATACATGGGTAAATCAAAAATACCAATCCCTATGTCGTTCTTCAAAGTCGTTTATATTGATGAAAAAGTATTCTGTTGGATTGGTTCTAATATAAATGGGTTAATAACCAAAACTACAGTAAAAGAATTAAATGACGTATTCAAACTAAACAAAACGATAATTAAACTAGATTAAATAAAAAAAGCCTAGAATTACCTAGGCTTTTTTTATTACGTTAACTCTTATATTTTATTTAAGCTTTTGTACCACAGCTAGAACAGAAATTATGTCCTTTACCTAATTTTGCACCACAGTTTGTACAGTAAACTTTAACGTTTAAATCTTCGACTGTGTTTATTTTTTGTGATACTGGAAGAAGTTTATATTCTACCACATGGAAAGCAAAGTAATCAAATTCTTTGTTTACCGTTTTAAATTTTTGGTCAGAACTAGAACCTTGTTCAACTCTACCAGTTTCAATTATTTTTGCTGAACGAGTAATACTAGATAGCGGTTTTAATTTACTATCTTTGATGGGTACAGTTCTTTGTGTGTAAGTTACATCACCTAGAGCTAACAAATCTATCGAATCTGTCGTGGCAATACTTGAACTATTAAGAGCCGTTAACCCGATAAAATTACTATTTAGTGAAGTAAAAGAACCCATACCATCAATATCATTAGTTGTACTATAGTGAACATAACCACCAGTGTTTGTGGTAAACGTTGGACCACCGAATATTGTGCGGCTTCCTTGTCTTTTTAGTATGCCACCATAGTATTGTTGTACTTTTTCTTTAAAAAATTCTACCTTAACGTCACCATTGTTTTCTATGGCTTTTTTTACTTCGCTAGTGTTTGACACTTCGTAAGTATCGAACAAGAATTTTTTAGCAACGTCTAAGTAACGGTCTAAGAATATTCTCTGGCCAGGATTTAATACCAACCCACCTTGAGATAAGGATTTATTATTTAGTGTGATTTTTGCCAACACAACTTCTGTTGTTGGGTTAAAGATTTCAATTTGGAACTCTTGTCCGCTTTGAAGATAATAGGATGGCATTTCGCCTTCTTTGTTGTAGACTTTTATTCTACTTTTGTTTACAGCAATGTTTGCTGTTGGTACCGTTTTAGACGGACCACTAATCATTTGTTTTTTCATTTTATTTAACTTTTAATAGTTGTTATTATTGTACTAATTTCTTTGTTGCTTTAACAACTCTAAAGTCAAATAATGACTCGAAACTAATACGTGAGTTAACGTAATAATAAATATACGACAAAATTATTTTTTGTCAAGCTTTTATTGAGAATTTCTAAGGTCAACTTGATTGACAATCTCAAATTTAATATTTTCTTTAATCGTAGTCACATCTAGGTTAGATGTAACTTTTATATCTAAATAATAAATATTTGGTATAAGACTACTAGTATCTATTAAAAAATAATAATTGTTTGGGGTGGCTTCAACTGGTTGAAAATCTATAACGGTTAATTCAGCTGAACCTTCTTTAACATATAACCTATATTCTAAATCACTTATTTTTTGATTTTGTTCAACAGTATAAGGTATTCTAGCAGAAACTAAAATTTTTCTTATATCACCACGTTTAATTTTTTCATTATGTTTAACACCAGAAACAGTCAACCCAACTTTTTTGGGTAGATAATCAGTGTTACCGATGTTATAATACCCTAAAGAGTCTTTAACGACAAAATCCAATGAAATATCTGGTCTAGCAACACCATCAATATATATATTAGACCAAGTATCAGTATACATGGTTTCTATATTTTCAGTAGTGGTTGGCACCAATAAATCTATTGAGTAAACTCCTTTGGTTACATGATTTACTTCAGTATCCGAAAAACCAGAAAATAAAACATCGTTATTATCGTATATATCTACTGTTGGTTTAAAATCTAAGTTATGTGGGTTACCAGCTAAATTTACATATAAAAATAATTTGTTGTTCTTATCCAAATAAAAATCATTCCTATCATCTTTAATGTGATTAGAATAAGTTGTTTCGATAAATGGTTCGTAGAATGTTTGAGTATTATTTGTGAAGAAACCAACATATTGTAATTCGGTAGTGTTTATTGCTTCGTAAGCTCTAGAATATGCTATACCTAAACCATGATTAGTATCACCAGTTAATACTCCGTTAACGAAATCACTTATATCCATTTCAATATTTTCGTTTCCTTTATCAAAATGTTGTGTAGAAACAGTAATGCCAGAAGGTGAACCAGAATAAACCCCAGTCCCATTAGCCCATTCAACACCTGTTCTTGCATTCACCCAGTTTGAAACACCATTATTAAATGATGCGTCACCGTTAGTTAATATGGGTATCTCATAATCATAACCAACACCGTTATCCCATGGTTGATTAATCTTGAAAGCAATTAAATCAAAAGATGCTGTTCTATCTTTTGAACCCATATTTTTGTTTAATAATTCTTTATCAAATGAACCAGTATTGGTCATTCTAAGAGTATGTTTTAATTTTGTTAAATCCGTAAATGTATCGCCAGTATACAATTCTTTAATTCGAGTTTCATCGAAGTATAATAAAAATCTACTATATCGTTGTTGACTGTCAGTGCCACCATAGAATAGTTCAGTTACTGGGTTTAACCCAGTGTTAACGTTAGTATTGCTGACGATAGTGTTGCTCTTATCGAAGTATGTTCGTATTACCATTTTATCTTTTATTAATAAATATCTAAGAAGATTAATTAATGCGAATGTTTTTAGATAACATTGATTTTTCTAAGTCTTCGGCTTTAGATTTAAAAGTAGCTAATGCTTGTTTATTACCAGACGCTGTTAAATCGGTTGCTGGGTTTCCATTACCGTTATGGACGTGAGAAAATAAAGCTTCTTTTAATAATTTAAGGTATTCAATCAAAACATCACCAAAAGGTAACTGGTGTGCTTCTTCTAAAATTTTAATCATTTCGGCTTCACTAACCAAATTATTTTGGTCAGTTACGTTAAATCTAGGACTACCATCTTTATGTGTTATTAAATTAATTTTATTAGCGACAATATTTGTGATTGTACCCTTTTCACGTGTTTCTTTATTTATCGTAACATCGTTTTTAATTTGGATAAACGCTTGAGTTTTAGTGTTAAATTGAAACGGAAACGGGTTTTTTGCCGATACTGGTGTGTTTTCAAATTTACCAGCCCTAAGAACTATCTCATTTTTTTTCTGAGTTATATCTGTGTTAAACCTACCTTGAATAGATATATCTTCTAAATCTGGAAATACACCTTTAAGTTGTGGTATTGTATCAATATTTACTTTTGGAGCTATTGGTCCAAAACTGAAACCAGCCAATGCTGTTGTTAACCCGCTATCTCTATTTAATTTATCTAATTGTGAGATTATTGGACCAATATATAATCTATCAACTTGTTGTTTGGTTTTGTCTAAAACAAAAACCCAAACCGCTTCACCTATTTTTGGGTATGTTGATAAAAATTTAGGTAACATAGGTGTAGCGTAAGGTAAATCAGCATTTAATATACCATCATCACCCCCAACTGATTGGGAACCTTTTACCCTAACTTTTATTCTACCTAAACCAAATTCATCTGTGATAGAAATAACTTCACCATATTTTAAATACTTAAAACTACTTACGTTTTCGTATCCGCTTTTTTCGCCTCTATTTAATTTATTAGTACCTTCAAAAAAATACATATTATTCCCCTTTTAATCTCTTTAGTATTAGTTTATTTGCAACATCAAATTTTTTTTCTATTTCAACCAATTTATCATAGTCTTGCAACATTTTTAATTTGATAGCTTCGTGGTCTGCCTCCATTTGTTTTATCTCAAACAAAATTTCATTGTTTGATTTTTCTTTTAAATCTTCATACATATTTTTATGTTTTATCTAATTACACCGTCACCTATACCCATTGTAGTTGTTGCACCTTTTGAAATAACTGGTGCGCCTAAGTTACCAACACCAATAGTGGTAACGGATACGCCTGGTGGGATTACAACCTCTATTTTAGCTTCGGTTAAAACGGCATTGATTATTTCTTCGATTCGAATAAGTTCCATGGCTTCTTCGTTATTAGGACCATCAGCAAACACATCACCGACTTGTCTTCCAGCTTCTGATTGCCTAGAAATTATTCTAGAAGCAACTGCACTTGCCGAAACACCAGGTCTTAGTTTAGCGCCAATCAATATAAGTGGTGGTGGTAATGGAACAACAGGTTCATCTGGTATTGAAAAAGCAGATAAAATAAGGTTCAAAACACCACTTATACTACCTAGATTGAAACTAGAATTAATCGATTTTATTTCTTCTTTTTTATCTATATTAAACGCCATTATCCTAAACCTTTTATTCTTCTAATCGCTTCTTGCGAAACGCCCACTAAACTTAGCAGTTGAGTGGTTTTATTTTTTAACACATCAATTTGTTTTTTTATTTGTGCCTCACCAATTAATTCCGCTATTCTTTTCAACGCAATTGCCAATAACATTTCAATAATCATAGTTGTTATTCTTTTTATTATATTTTTAACTAAAGCTTTGTTTTTTTTAATAAAATCAACACCATCAGTATAAGTTACTGTTGGGCCGTATACTATTTTAAAATTAACTAAAAAAATAAGAACAACCTTTGGTGATAAAATAACGCTTACAATCCCTTTAATCAAAGTACTAATAATTCCTTGAATAAAATTTAATTTAATCGTTTGTTTATCTTGTGGGTTTGGCGAATTAATTGTTGTTTTGTCAGCCATTTTATCCAAGTGACTATTTAAAACTTCTTTTTTTTGTTGAACCGTAACCGCAGTGCCCATATCATTATTAAAATTAGTTAAATTAGTTTCGGGTATTGAGGCATCGAATGTTGTTGCTGATTTAATTTTTACAATACCTTTTTTTCTATTATCAACGTCATTTTGTATTTTAGAAATTTCTTGGTTGTCAAAAGTAAAATAATTATCACCAATAGTTTGACCTTCATCTGTATTGACTATTTTATCGACTACATTATTAATCTTCGCCTCGGCTTCTAATTGTTTACTACTTTTACCTAAACTAAATGATATAGAACCAAAAACAATATCGATTATTTTATTGATTAACCCTTGAGAATTAAATAAGTTAAGACTATCAACAAAATTATTGTTTAAATCATTAAGCGTTTTTGTATCAAAACTTGGGTTTGCTTTTATAATAAGCGAGTTATTAGGGTTGACACCATTAGGGTCTAATGAAACAAATTTAAAATCAATAATGTTTTGCCACGTATGGGTGTTTCCATCATCTTGTATAACCGCATATAAAAAAGTATTGAAGTCTGTTGAAGCCAGACCAGCTGTTGGGTCGTCATACATTAATTTACCAGACACACTAGTTGGGTCAACTTTCATTAGGTCTAAAAAATCAATCTTTTTAACTTCAATCACTATACCAGTAGTGGTGTTTGATTTAATAAAGGCTGGTAAACTAGGGTCTATACCGCAACTAACAATACTTTTTAATTCTGTTTTAAGTGCTTTTTTAACCTCCACTTCTATTTCTTCGATTGAGTGGGTTAGAGTGTCAACCAATGCTTTTATTAACGCAGCATACCCAATCAAAGATTGGATTAGGTCAGTTAGGAAAGTTATGCTATCCCCATTGTTATTAACCGAAGGAAACGATGAGCTTAGTTTTAAATTTGGCATCGATTCTGTCAAAGTCTTAGCGGCAGCAATATTTCCAAAGATTTTTCTTTTTTTATTTAAGACACTCATAATGTTTTTTTATTAAAACTAATTTCTAAACGTTAGTGGGTTTAATTTATTATTTGTTTTCTTCTTCTTCTTCAATTCCTTTGTTTTTCAACATTTCACGAATAGTTTTAAAATCACTAAGAGATGCGGAACCGTTACTTCTTTCAGAAATAGCACCCTCAGCATCACCTCTATTTTTGATGATATCGCTTTGTAGTTTAGCCAATTCTAATTTTATCCTAATAGCTGAATCTTTTATTTTTAATAAACCACCTTTTTCTTTAGCTACTTTAGTTAAATCATCAATATCTACTGGGGTAGCGCTAGCTGACAATTCATTGATTGTTTTTTGAGCGTCATTTATTTGTAGACACGCATCGTTATAGGTTTCTTGCATTAAACCCTCTAGCGATTCATTGTTATTTACTTTAACTTCTTGTTTTTTCTTTCTTCCCATGATTTTTGTTTTACTATAAATACCTGTTAGTTTGGTTTTATCGTAATAATTCTATAAACCATGGTGTTTTAATAACTCATAAAGCTCTTTATATCTTTTCATAGCCAATCTAATATCTTTTGTCGATAAGTTGGTGTAATTTCTCATGGTTTCTAAAACAGAATTTTTATTATATTTAGAACCACCGTCCATAGATTCAAACGCTGTTTCCCAGTTTTCTAGAATTTCGATAAGAGCTAACCCCACTTTTCTTTCATTATCATTTAATTTCTTTTTTTGTGGTTGGTTTTCATCGTTCATTTCTTCTTGGATACCACTAGATAATTTTTTTAAAAAATTATCCATCATAAGCTCATCACCATCAATAACATAAGTCATATCTGACCTTTCCTCTATACTTGACGACATATCTTCATAAGATGATGTCTGTTTCATGTATTTTTCATCTTTTATTAATAACCCAAGAATATAATTCTTGGCTATTGTTCCAAAATACGAATAAGCTTTTTTCCCTCTTCCAGTTTCAAATTTATGCACTTTAGTTATCAGAAAAGAAACGGTGTCACCATGAAGTTCTTCAAAAGTTTCACCCTTTCTATATAATTTATACCTTCTGATAATTGATTCAATCATCTTATCTAATGGCGCTTTTAACCATTCATTAAAAATAACATTTCTTTCTGTTTCACTATCTGACTCTAAAAATTTAACGACCGCTTCTTCTTCCTCTGGACCAAAGTACATATCATTTTTTCTTTTACGCCCTCTTTTTATAATCATTTATTAACTTTGTGAATCGTATGTTATCTGTCTATCTTTTGGAAAATAGTATTCTTTTTTTGCTGTTGATAACCACCACTTAGCTTCAATTGGGTCTAGAGTTTCTTTGTAGTATGAGAATAAAGAACCTGGTCTTTGGTTTACGTGTTTGTAACCAAATCTAGGTACAACCATTACCCTAACATCCTTGAATGTCATACGTAATAAAAACTCATAGATAAACGTTAATTTAATACTAGGTTTAAACCCACCAAATTCTTCATAAGTAGATTTTTTAATAACCATTCCATCAATATTAAAGTTTTGATAGGTTAATAATGCATTGTTATCTAAAATACCTAACTCATCTGAAAAACTGTTGGCCCAAACTGCTTCGTTGGTAAAACCAATAAAGTTTCCTACTGAATCTACATCAATTACAATTGGTAAAAATAAATCAACGTTGCTATGTGCATCTATGTATTCAACAACATTTTTGAACCAAATCTTAGCATATTCATCATCGAATTCTAAGATAGAGAACCATTCTGTTTTGGTAACGGAAACACCGTAATTAACTTGCGAGGCAAAATCAGTAGCACCATCATTTTCAGCGATAACTACTAATTTTTTATTTTCACCAAAATCAAAAGATTTGATGTATTTTGCTGTTTCACTTCCTTTAGGTACAACAATAATTAATTTGTCTGGTTGCACTGTTTGGTTTGTAACGCTTTGGATTGCGTTTTGAAACATAGGTTTTGTTACTTCGTTCAAATCATGAACTGGAAGGATAACGCTTATTTGTGTTTGTTTTTCCATTTTTCTTTTTTTATTTTATATTTAATTAAACGTTAGTTGTTTGTGTTTTAGCTTCTTCTAATTTAGCTAAAGAATTTTGAACTTCTAGGATTCTGTTATTCGTTAAAGTATCATACGCTTTAGATAACGCATCTTTTTGTTTTTCTTCTGTGTATAAACCTTGTGAGCCTTTAATTCCCTCAATCAAATCAGTTGGTACGGAGTCTTCTAACCAAACTTTTAAATAGGTTGCAATTAATTCTGGAATATTCATAGTTGTGTTTGTCCAAACACCATTATTATTGATAACTAAATTACCTTCTTCATCTTTAGTTTCCATCCATTCTGGGATAAGATTAGGCATTTTACCGATAACCGTTGTGTTACACTCAATAGCTTCTAAAGGGAATGTTCCAAAACCAGAAGTATCATCAACCCATACAGCTAAACAAGATTTAGCTAATTCAGTGGCGAATTGTTGTCTAGGCAAACCCCTTAATTCTTTAAAAGTAACCCATTTATAAATTGGGTATTGTAAATAAAATGATTTTGCAATTTTAGCCGCATCACCTTGGTTTCTGGTAAGGATTGACACAACTGGGATTTTAGGTTTATCACTATCTTTAAAATAAGAGGGTATTGATACTGGTACAACTTGTGTGTTGATTGATGGGAATAGTGATTTTAAATAATCAGCTTGTTTTTCTGAAGTCGTTATTACATCATTAAAACCATAATCAGTGTTCCATCTTTTACCGATAGGTAATAACTCCAATAAGTAATCATAACTTTGCGAGAAAACAACTTTTTTACATGGGAACCCTTTTACTTGGTCCATAACATTTGAAAATATTTCTGGTATGACAATAATATCAGCTGGACTAATATTTAAATTCTGCCCTTCAATTGAAATGTGTGGTAATGAAGCATATTCTTCACCTAACCATTCACTAATTCCTTGACCATTTTCATCGGCTTTTAATTTATAATCGTTTTTTTCGTGTAGAATAGCGGCATTATAACCTAATTCATTAAGCATTTTAACATGCTCATAGATATTTGCGATACCAGCTGTAGGGTTACCTTTAGTGTCTAGAGTAAAGAAATAAACATTAAAATCTTTATTTTTTAAATTTTTGATTACTTTGGTAACGTTATCGATTTGTTCTTCAATTTGTTTTGTTTGTCCTTCCATTTTTTTTGTTTTTGGGTTGTTATATTTCTTTTAATATTTTATAATTTTTTAGCGTGTTGAATGCTATTCTATACGATACTGGTTTTTTACTTAAAGCTCTTTCAATACCTAATGAATCGTCTGGTTCTTCATCTACGTCATCCATAAGAATATCAATTAACATTCTTATTATTTCGTATTTATTAGAATCTAAAAGAGGAAAACGACCTCTAAACGTTTCTAATATTTCACCACCAGTAACTTCACCTTTTTCGTTAGTATAAGTTTTTTCAACTCTTTCAACAATGTCTTTAGAGTTTTGACCTTTTATTTTAATCGCTTCGTTTAAAGCATCTAAATCTAGTTGATAGATTATTCCTCCAAATTCAATCATATTTTTAAATTTCTTCGTAAGTTGTTGTTATTGTTGTCGTTGTTAAAATCCTATTTCTAAGTTCTTCATCGTTAATAAAATCCAAAATTGAGTCAATCTGATAATCAGAAGCAACTTTTTTATTGTAAGATGCGTTGACCTTCACGCTTATTTTACCAGAAGGTTTATTTTCTAAAGCTACTGGGTTGGCGGTGATTAATACGTCACAATCACCCCATTCATCAGAGTTTTGTTTAACGAATCTAATGTTTCCGATTCTACAGCTGGTTTTAGATAAGAAGAAATAGGTAGACGGGATACTTTTATCGATTTCACGACTCACCAATTCAACTTGGTGTTCATCATCATCGACAATATCCATAATAAAATTATTAAAATGGTTAATTAAACCATCAGACATTTGGTCAGCATGACCAAAAATTTCTAGAGGTGCTTCTAAATATAGAAACGAATTAAGTTTGTTAACGTTATCGAATTTAAAATGTTCTATTAAATTAAAATTAGTAACGTCTTCTTCTGTTAAATTAGTTTCGCCAATATACTTATCATATGTGTAAACCAATTGGCCGATAAAATCTCTTAAAACCTCATTTATACTTATACCTATTTTCATGATACCAATTTACGGGATAGTCATCAATAAGTAAAGTAAATTTTATAAATTATCTATTTTTTTTTTTAAAAAGTTTAAAAAACTAAAAAAACCAGATTTTTTAATTATTCTACTTGATGATGGTTTTGGTACCGTAATTTTTTTGTAGTCTTTATGTTCAAAAATGTTTATAAAATATTTTGTTAACCTATGTCTAACAACTTCATTTTCAGTAAATTCAACCACATTAACACCTTCTTCTGGGTGTAATTTAGCCATTCTGACTAACTCACCTAAACAACTAGATTCTGGTTTTTTTAAATCTACTTGATTACTATCACCTAGAGCTATTACTTTGGTGTTTTCAGAGAAACGAGTAAGAAGTGTTTTTCCGTTGTTATCGGTAACGTTTTGAAATTCATCAAATAACACGATACAGTTTGATAGTGACCTACCACGAATAGAACCAAAAACCTCCATTTTTATGTAACCAGCATCTAACAATTTATTAGTTAGTTCTTCACCTATTAGTTTATAGAAAGCATCAAAGAAAGACATCATAATAAATTTTAATTTATCTCTTTCATCACCAGGTAAAGTACCTAAATCCTCATCTTTAAGTTGAATGATTGATTTAACTAGTTTGATTTCATAATAAATTTCTGGGTGAGTTTTTAATAAGATTAACGCCTCAGCAACACTTAATAAGGTGTTGTGCGTTACAATACAATCATTTGTTAAATATAAATGGTTTTCGTCATTTACAGAAATACATTGAGCCTTTTTCTTACCTATTAGTTCAACATTTTTAATATACCGAATAGGAAAATATTTAACTCTTTGTTTCATTAGATTTATTTTCCTATCTAATTTAAATGGTATTACCCCTAGTGGTAAGTTAATATGTAGCGAATAAATAACCTTACATTCTTTTACCTCACCATTTAGTTTTCTATATTTACCTATTTTTTGTGTTTTTTTAACTATACCACCAAGTGATTGTACTATAAAGGTTACTCCATCTATTAACTTCTCAGAAGTAGAATAGAATAACGGTGTACCAGTTTTTGTATCCACGGAACCATCAGTGTCTAATAACCCCCTTAAAATTTCTAATCTAGTGTTAGTATCGTTAATTAGATATTCTTCTGGAATGAATTTGTATGAAGAAGTTAATCCAAATAAATTAACTTCACGTAAATACTCTGTTATATCATTTTTTTTAACCCCAACCGACTTTATAATATAATTTTGACCATATTTTTCTTTTAGAATATGATTTTTTGGTAAAATATTAGAAATCGTTTCAACAATTTGTACATCATTTGTTGTTAAGGATATTGCTGGTGTGGTAAAACCACCATCACCTAATAAACAACCTAATAAATAAGGGTCAATAGTAACTTCTTTGGTTTTAAATTCAATTTGTTTAACAATTGGAATTGAGTGATTAACTTTTTGTGATTTTTTACCAACAACTAACGAATTCATAATATCAATCGTATTTCTAACTGAACCTTTATTTGGATTTTTACCGATATAAATACGTTTCCCATTATCATCAGTTACTCTTTTACGTTTATTCCTCTCTTCATAGGTTTGAGTAAACCATAAATGTTCACCACAACACTCAGTTTGTGTTCCATCTGAAAAAGAAATTAAATAAATTTCTTTTTCACCTTGTGGGTAAACACCATCTACTAATATAGGGGTACCATTAACCCCAATAACCTCATCACCTACATTAATATCACCCATTTTAACATACCCTTTTGGGGTTAAAATTAATGAATCAAGTGGTTGGGCTTTACCAGTACCAGCTGGGCCAGTACAAATAGTTACATCACCATTTTTGATTGATTGGGTAAGTTTTTTCTGAACCTCATTCTTATGTTTTAAATCTATTTTTATCTGGCTAAGTAAGTCTTGTTTTATGTGTGCCGAAGAAACAATTTCGTTAGTTTCTGTTTTTTTAGTTCTAGTGGTTCTAGCTGGTTTAGCAGCAGTTGTTTTTAACGGTGTTGAAACTTTTTTTGACATAAATTTGTTTTATTAATAAATATAGCTCATATTATCAATTATTTTATTTTTTAGTTTTATCAGCATATTTTTTATCGAGTTCTTCCACTCTGTGTCCCTCCATTATGTCTTTACCGTTTACTATAGTGTTGGCGATGAACTTAATAACATATGACCCATTAAACTCTATAATTTTATCAAAAGATTCGATTTCGTATTCAAATTCTAAAAAATCAGAAACACCTAAAGATTTATACGTTACAAACTCAACAGATTTAAAATTTAACATGTTAGAATGTTGTGGGTTTTCAATAGCTTTTTTTATAGCGCTAATAAATAAACGACTAGTTCTGTTATATTCATCTGGATAAACACTAACATAAAACTCCAACATTTTTTTTGTTTTACTTATTTTTCTAACGACTAATTTTTTTGTAAAGTTTTCTATCGAAAAACTAGAGGCTTCGTTTCTAATTATTTTAATAGGTTTTCCCGCTTTGTTTGTCGCAAAGTACTCTAAACCATCTATTTCGCCATGGCTAGCACTAATTATTTCACCATCATCACCATGATTTATATTAACTTGGTCGTAAATACTCACATATTCATTATTCATAACTTGATTGCTTCCAGAAGAAATTTCACTATTATCAATAACCATTTCAACAATAAAAGTATCTACTTCATCAACTTTAACTTTTTTAAGAGCTTTTTTATTATTTCGTTTTATTACTTTAGTAATTGGCATACCATCATTATCGTAACCAATAATTTTAGCTGTAACACCTTCACTTGCTTTAAGTATTTTATATGTTCGCCATTTTAAATTTAAAACTTCTTGTGTTATTTCACCGTTGATTAATGAATCAGCTAATTGTCCTTGAGTTAACCTACAAGATTGTGAAACATCATCACTTAACGCTCCACCTATTTGACTAAGAGCATTTTTTTCAACGTTACTTAACGATAACGATAAAATACCCATCCATTTTTTAATACCCATTATAATATTTTTTTAAAAATTTCAATTATTTTTTTCGATGAACCACCATCCCCATATGGTGATTCAACATCGATAATATATTCCTTTATTTGAGAATCGAAACTTGGTTTTAAATCACTAGGTTCAATTACCATATAACTACTTAAACCAATAGATTCTGGTCTTTCAGTAATTTTTCTACATACCAAACATTTTTTATTAAAGAAAGAACATTCTTCTTGAAGACCCCCACTATCTGTGATTACTATTTTTGTTTTAACCAACAACTCTAATAAATTAGAATGTGTCATTGGTTCGATAACTGTGACGTTCGTTAAAATATCTTTGTGTTTTAAAACATTAGGGTTTGGGTGAATTGGCAAAATAAACTCAAGTTCTGGGTTTTCTTTTGCCAATTTATTGATTTCATTAAACCATAAATCGATTTGGTCATGGTTTTCACGTCTGTGAAGCGTAACTAAAACTTTATCTGTGTATTCACATTTGTCTTTGTAATGGATTAAATTATCCAACACAGTATTTCCAACAACATAGATATCACCTAACGTATGCTCGCTCTCTAGGTTTTTACGGTTTAATTCAGTAGGACATAGATGCACTTTAGCTATCGTAGAAACGATTCTTCTGTTGTTCTCTTCTGGATATGGGTTTTCGGTATCATAAGTCCTTAAACCAGCCTCTAAATGGATAACAGGGATTTGTCTATGTAAAGCAGATAACGCTAAACCCGTAACTGATGTTGTATCACCTTGTACTAAAATGTGTGTTATGTCATTTAAAAACTCATCTGGTATATTCATACAGTTCATTATAATACTGTCTAATCTATTTTTACCATAGTCTAATCCACTTAAATAATAATCAAATATACCGTTTGAGATTGTTTTATGTTGACCAGTAAATAATATTTTAAATGGAATATTTTCTTTTTCCATTTCGTCAATCAAAGGTTTAATTTTGATGAATTCTGGTCGAGTACCGTAAGTTAATAAAATCATTTTATTTTATTTTTAAAAAGTACTTCATTATTCCAATTAACCTTGTAGGTTAAATCACCATTAACTAATTCGTGCGTAACTTGAATCCAATCAATTAAACTTGTATATTTACCTATACCCATTTGATTGTGTAATTCTATCCCAATATAACCTATATTAGACAAATCTTTATTTAATAAAAATTCATATTCTGAATTTTCACAATCAATTTTCATGTAGTCAATATATTTTTCATTTATTTTACCGAATAATGTGTTGATATCTACAGATTTAACTTTATTCACAACATTATCACCCCAATCACTATTTAATAATTCGCTTTTAACACCAACAGACCCATGGTCATTGTTACTATGACCAACTAATTCTAACTCAATATCTGAAATTGACCACGCAGCTAAATTAAAACCGTAAATGTTTTCATCTAACTCAAACCTTGTTATTAGATTATCAAATAATTGTTTTTGAGGCTCTATAAAATATATTTTCTTAAAATGTTTTTTATATTTGTCAGTGAAATCACCTAAATTACACCCAACATCTACACACACACCACCAGTAGTCTCATGTGTTACCGTATAATACCCTAAATTAATGTTTCCCATTTTATTTATTTATTTATTTATTTATTTATTTATCACCCCAAACACATATTCTATTAGAATATATTGAGTTTTCATTTTTTATGTAGTAATCTCTTTTAAACCCTTCGCTTTGCAACCATGGATTTAGTGTTGACCCTATATCCAAATAAGTGTTATTTTTATTCGTTTCCCATAATTGATGGGATAACATATTACCAAATGGTCCACACGCAAATAAAAATAATTTACCAATAGTATTTTCTTTTTTAATTTCCTCAATTAATTCATAATTTTCCCTCCAAGCAGTATTTTCAACTGGGTAAAATTTTTCAATTTTAAATGGCAAGTTTTCAATTTTAGCGTTTTTATTCGCAACTAAATAAACAGCCCATTTTTTATATTCATCGATAAAATTCTCACAATAAAAATCATAATTAGCGTTCACAAAAATATTCGCAAAAGTTAAGTTGTTATCGTCTTGTCCACTGTAATCAATCATATCTCTATGGTCTGAACCAGTACAACATGGGCAACTTACACCAACGTAATAATCGTTATCTTTATATTGAAATGATTCAGTTAATTTTTGACGATAAAATTTATCATCTTTAGTGTAATTAAATTCACCATTATTAACTGGCATATCTCTCATCATCAACCATTCACCATCTGCAAACTTACTAAAAGAAAACGGTGCCCTATTTTTTAAGCGTTCAAATAAAACCTCTATTTCGTTTTTAAAATTTTTCATATATTTTTTTTTACTTTGAATTTATAATATTAAACCCATTATGTACCAAATGTTTGTAATACTCATTCATTTTGTTAATATTTGCTGGCACCAATGATAAACCATTTTTTTCGGTTCCCATTTCCCATCCCTTTGTACTACCCCACATTTCTGGGACGTGTGGTGGGTGAGGTGGTACATACGTATTTAAACCTAAGTATTTTTGTAACATGTATGAAAAGTGCATATCTTCACCTACGAAATCAAAACCATCTGGTGGTAATTCTCTCCAATATGTTGATAACCACTCTCTTTTAAAAAACCAAGCATGACCAACTATATCAACTCTAATGGGTTTTAAATTAGGATTATCCCAACCGTGTCTAACATTAGGTAAGTAACCGTCTTCGTTATTATAAACCAAACCAATCGTCCCTAACAACCCTTCATGCGTCTCCATTGTGTTTAAACAATTTTCAAACCACATTTTACCTGGTATGGTGTCATCATCAAAAACACAAACATATTCTGTTTTAGCGTTAAGTGCAAATGCAAATCTTGCCCACACACCTAAGTTTTTATTACACGAAGCAGTTGTGATTGAATCTGTTAATTCTGAATCAAAACCTTCTACGTTGTTTTGCCATAACATAATTTCTTTCGGTTTAACCGTTTGATTGTTTATAGTATCAATCTGTTGTTTTAGGAATTGTGGTCTTTTAAAACCATTCAATATCACCGTAATACCTTCCATTATTCTAATATTTTTTTGTATTCTTCTATTATTTCTGCCGTAATTGACTTACTATCAAATTTAACAATGTCTTCTGGAACAGGGTGTAGTTTTTGACTTAAAACATTTCCACTAGAATCAACATCATAAATCCAACCAGCTTTACCACACATCCAACCTTCAATTGTTGTTCTACCTAAAAGAATACCAGCTGTTTCATCACATTGATGAATGAATTTTTCAATATTAGCTGTCGGTTCAAAATAACTAACATGTTCTTGATTGTTTATCGTTTCATCTAAATACTTGTCGTTTTTCTTACCAACAATCCAAAGTTCTTGATTTTCTTCTTTGGTTTTATTTATAAGTTCTTGTATAGTATTTTTTCTAAGGTAATCAATTGTACCAACAAAAAGGATTCTTTTCTTTTCACGTTTTTCGTTTGAATTAGTGATTTTAAATTTATCACCATCGATAGGGTTATGAATAACACAAACCTTGTCCTCTGGAACACCAAACGAATTTATGATATGGTCTTTTATTTCTTGCCTAATAGCAATATATTGTTTAATAGACTCAGAAATAACTGGTTCTTCTAATGATATAACTTCTGAATGAATTGAACAAATAACTGGCGTATTTGGATACAGTCTTAGTAAGTGTTCGGTTACTGGTTTATGGTTTAAGTGAACAATATCAAAATTAATTTTTGAAATATTATATAGCGTATTTTCTTGTGAAACTACATCACCTTGAGGAGACTTTAATAACCATTTACCATCACCTAACTTAAAACCAGGAGGTTCTTGTAAACTATACATTTTAATACCAATAGATTTAGCTAAACCAGCCAATGGCATACCAATATTCGAACATACACTAACCTCACAACCTTTTTTTACTAATTGTTTAGCTAATTCAAAAACATAAAGTTCGGAACCAGTAAAATTGGCAAAACTCAAACAACCAATAAGGACATTTAATTTTTCACCCTTTCTTAATACTCTCTTTATGTTAGCTGGCAAATGTCCTTGGTAGGTTTCCGAAAAGTCAGTTCTATTTTTATCCCAAGCTTCATTAGTCATACCGATAGATTGATGGTTGATTCTGATAGCTGTGGTAACGCCAATCTTAACACCTTCTAAATAATTTTCGAACGCAAAGGTTACATCGTAAAAATGAAATCCTTCTACATTTTCGTTAAATTCTTTTTTAATTCTCGTTTTGTCTAACGCAAACCAAACACCATCACAAACAACCACTTCTTCCAGTATTTGACCTAAGTCATCGGAATAAGCAGATAACCAAGTTTTACCTTCGTGTGTGTGTGCGACACGACCATACATTTTTTTAGGGTTTTCCCACCACTGACCAGATACTGGCATGTTTTTAGACCCAGCAACACCTATAATACCAAATTCTGGGTTTTTTTCAAACATTTTGATTAGTTTTTTACCCCATTGATTGGTTTCAACAGTTAAGTCATCATGACAAAACACAACGATATCGTTTTTAGCTTGTTTTAACCCACGATTATATATTTGAGTTAGTGATTCACCATTATTGATTATTTCGATTACCTCGATGTGTTTATGGAGTCCAGAAGTCTTAATTAGATGTTCTTTATGTTCTGGTTTACTTTCTCTAGTACAATATATTACCGTTATCATTTTTTAAATCTGTTATAAGCGTTATCCGTTATTTTTATTATTTCTGCTTTACCAATAAAATCTATCAAATTTTTAGCGTTAGAATAACTCATGGCTGAACGCAAATAATCTTCAAAATTATTTGTCCATTGTTGTAACGTATATTCAACTTTTCTATATCGAATAACGCCTTCAGACGTAGTTGGAACAACTTTACCCCATTTCTTTTGAACTTCTTTAGTACTCATACCTCTAAATTTTTTATAAACAGGTATTTTTAATTTGTAAGCTTTTTCAGCTATATTTTGAGACACCTTGATATGTTTCCACAAATAGTTATCACCACATGATTCTATAGCTTTATTAAATAAACTACCAATCATAACAAAATCAGCACCTAAAGCCAATGCTTTAATTATATCACTATAATTCTGCATACCACCATCAGCAACAATTTTGGCTGGTTTATCTAAAGTACATGAAAGTTCGTAACATTCTTGAACCAAGGACCCCATAGGGTAACCAACACCTGTATGTACAGTTGTTGAACAGTTATGAACTATATTTTTATTAGCTGTGTATGACTCATTATCCTCAATAGTTAAATCATAAACCATTTCATAATTATCATTATTAATTTCCTCAATAGTAGAAATTTCTATTAACCTATATTTATTTAAATTCATCATATATTTTTTTTAATTTATTAATAAACCCTAAAGATTTAACCTCTTTATCATTAACTCTTATTAATATTAATTTATTTTTTTCAGCTATCTTATTTTTTAATAAATCATTTTTTTTAGCTTCTTCTTTAGAGTGCCAATATTCACCATCTAACTCTATTAATATTTTATTACCTAACTTATAGTCGAAAACTCTACCATCTAATTCAAAAGAACCAGTAATTGATTTGCCGAAATAAAATTTTAAAACGTTTTGAAACTCAATTTCAATCTGACTTTGTTTAATAAATTTTATTTTTTTAATCTCATTATATGATAATTTTTCTTTTAAATAAAAACTTAAAAAATTTTTATTAACATCAACACCTATTATTGTTATAATATCATTAAACGTTAATTTCTCTTTACTCTCTAATTCTTTTTTTAAAATTAAAATATTTTCATTTAGAATATTGATAATTGTATCGTTAGGTTTAAGTGGGTTTACCATCCACTTAACTTTAGATTTTAAAGAGATTCGCTTAAATTCTTCTTTATTTTTAATAAGACCTAATTTAAACCAATAACTTTTTAATGTTCTAAAATCTATAAATAAATCTTTACTCAAAACACTAATTGGTTTTTCTAACCTTATAAACTCATCGAATGTTCTATTTATTGTCTCAAAACTAATACCAGTTTTTTTTATTAAATTGTCAATATTATTATACTCTTTTTTTGATTTATTTACTTTAAATAAAGTATCTTCAGATGGGGTAATAAAATTTTTATGATTAGAATAATATTTTAAAAATTTACCTTTAAAATAATTAGTTTTTTTACCACAACCACAACCACATAAAACTATTTTATTATTCAAATAATGTTTTAAATAATATTCACTATTACTAATATTATGGTCTTTTTTTAAATGACTTATGAAAGATAAATAATTTTTATTATTAGTGTCTTTTTTAAATACAACACCACATTCTAAACATTTATTACCCTCATTAAATTTTTCTTTTAACATATCTTTAATTATAAATATGTCGAACTAATTAAAAGGTCAGACATTAGTTACGTATTCCAATAAAAAATATTCTTTAGTTAGTAAATCGGCACTTAACCATTCGGCATATTCATGAATATTATTATCATTAACTAAATTAGAAAATTTTTTATTTACAACGTAATATTCATGTTTTTTAGTTGAAATTGTTTCATTTATTTTTATTAATGATTCACTAGTTGGATAAGCTAAAGTACTAGATACTAGTTTAAATTCACCAGTGTGTGTTAAAACTAAATCATCAATTATAATATCTTTAATGTCTTTTTCACCATCTTTTGTTATTACTTTTGTTTCACCAACAAAACAACCACCACCGTTACCAATACCAACCCTAATATAATCGGCACCAGCGTTAGATAGCTCAACATAAGTTTCTGGGTTAGCAACATTACCAACCATTAATGTAACTTTAGGTAAAGTTCTTTTAATTTTTTTAGTGACGGTGATTAATCTTGACATATGACCATTAGCTATATCTATTAAATAAAATCCATTTGATTTTAAACGTTTAGAGTTTAATTCTTCTTCTATTTCTCGCAATGAATAAGATTCAAAATCACTATTATTTTTTTCACCTCTAGGTAAACATGTAATTATGTTTAGATTAGAGTAAATCAACTTGTTTTTCTCACTTATAACTGTATCCATAGGTGCAGTTATAAGCGGTAAAAAAAATGTTCGTCTTGGGTTTATATCTTGTCTACTTTTTATATCAGACGTTTTACTTGGTTTAATTAATATATCGTTAAAATCAAATTTATTTATCATGTTGTTTAGTTTAAACCAGTTGAACCGAAACCACCTTCACCACGTTGTGTATTTACGGAGATTTCATTAACCTTTGTTAATTTAATAATGTTTTTTGCACTTACAGCCGCTACAACCCCTTGCGCTATTCTATCACCATGGTTAACTATAAAATCTTCACTACCTAGATTGATTAATATAATTTTTATTTCACCTCTATAATCCGCATCTATAGTTCCAGGTGTATTTAAAACAGTCACCCCGTTTTTAGCAGCCAAACCACTACGTGGTCTTATTTGAATTTCAAAACTTTCTGGGATTTCAAAAAATAATCCAGTTGGTACTATTTCTCTTTTACCAGATGGTATTACTAATTTTCCAATTAAATTAGCCCTTAAATCAAAACCAGATGACCCAACAGTTTCGTACTGTGGGTCTTCATTGGTTGATTTATTTAAAAAGCTTAGTTTTATTTTATAATAATCTTCATCAACAGTAATGGTTGACAAATTACTAGCAAATTCGTTATCGAAATCTTCTTGCGAATAAGGATTGTTTGGGTCTACGACTTCTAAAAGTCTTGCTCTCATTTTTTCAACTATCACCATTATTTACTAGCTTTGTTTTTTTCATGTTTAATAGCAAACGTATTACCCATTTTTAATAACTCACCTAAGATGGTATTATGGTATTCAGCCATTTTATCATCTTTTTTATCAAACATAATAATAGCAGCGTATTCTTCTTCATTGAATAAAATACCATGGGATAAAGCATAATAAAGACTACGTTCACTTACTCGCATAGACACTAAATCCTCATTGAATTCATACATCTTACCTTGATTCTTACGGTGCCATTCAGAAGCACATGGCGTGTATAGGTTGGTCTTACCTATTTGATGTAACAGACAAACCTTAAGCAAAGATGCTTGGTCTACTTGTTCAGATTCTGGTAAGGCTTTGTTTATTAACACAGCATACTGTGCCACTCTTAATGAATGGTCAATAAGACCACCTTCAAAAGCGTTGTGTAATGATTCCATGGTAGATGCTGGCGCTTTGATAAAAGCTTCACCTAAGAAGGTCATCAACTCATTGTTCATGAAACCTAATTTTGTTGCAGTATCAAAATATTTTTTTGTGTTAGCAACGATTTTTTCTTGTTCTAAAGACATTGTTTTTTTTGTTTAAATGTGTTATATATTTTTTACAAATATACGAACAAAAAACCTAAAAAACAAGTCTTTTAGTATTGTTTTTTAGGTTTTTTTTCATATGTAGTTTTAGAAACTGTATCATCAACAATAACTTTTTCAACACCATTTTCAGTGATTACATTAATAGTACCACCAGAAACAACAATACCTTCTTCATTAAGTTTTTCTGTTTTTAAATCTTCAGAAATTTTTTCTTTAAGTTTTTTAATTTCAACACCAAATTCTTTTCGTTGAATAGCTAATTGATTGTTTATGTGTGCTTGGTCGTTTGTTTTAGTTTCAACTCTATCCATTAAGTTTTTAATATAACTAGCATCAGCACCGATATTATCAATCGGTGATTTTAATTTAGTTATTACGTCATCAGATATTTCTGTGTTAAGTTTAGGGTTAAAATCTTCGATTAATAAACCCTTACCTTTTCTTACTTCTGTTTGCTCTTCATCGCTAGTTAAGTATTCAGCTATAAAGTCAAATACTAATTTTAAATCGTTTTTTTTACTCATGATTTGTTATTTTGTTATTTTGTTATTTAGTAAATCTAAGTATAAAGTTCTTCTTTGTTCGGTAACTTTATCCATAGAGTAGATGTCTTTAATTGTATTGTGAAGATTTTCTTGTAATGCTGTCACAACTTCTGGGTTTTGAATCAATTTTTTTATCGCTGAATACCAATCTTTATGGTTTTTATTTGAATCGACCAATACACTGTTGGCTGTCATATCAAAACCACCACCATATTTGATTGTATTTTTTAAATCAATTTTATACGGCCCAAAGTTTTGCGCTATAATAGCTTTATGGTGAAAACCAGCTTCAATTACTTTTAATTGACTTTTAACTTTGTTAAATATGTTTTCTTCTAAAGGTGCTAGAGAAATATCAAATAAATTATAGTTTGAAGCATATGTAGAAATTGGTTTAGTCCAAACACGTCTATACGGTTCATTACTAATATTAGGGTACTCATCTAAAGTAAATTTCATTAAAAAATCTTTATACTCTGGACTAATCGTTTGATAGTTATCAGTAAAAATCTGTTCATATTTATACCAAACGCTTTCCAATGGTTTAATAGCCCTAGTTTTTTGTTCACCAGTAATACTATCAATCATTGTATGTGTACCTCTAGTATCAAAACCACATAATACAAATTGTACTTTATCTAATAAACCATCCGCTCTTAAACAACCAACAACATTGTTAAGTATTTCTAAATCTTTTAAATGTGAAGAACCACCTAACCACCCAATTCTAATTCTGTCAGATTTTTGTAAGTTTGGTGTGAATTGTTTTTCTGTGGGGTCAATGGCATTAGGTAAAACAAAAACATTTTTATTAAATTTTTTTATTTCGTCAGCAAATAAATTAGTAGTCGTTGTAATATTTTTAGCAACTTTAAGGTTGTTAAGTATTTTTTTATCGATTTCATTATTTTTAATTAAATGATATGCTGGGTGGTGTGTGCCTGGTGCCCAATAATCATCTAAATCCATAATAGAAACAATCCCCAAAGAATTAAATTTTTCAATTAAAGATTCCATTTGTTCGTATGGGCCAAGTGTTCTATGATAGTGAATGATATCGTATTGTTTTAACCAATCGTCATTATTTAACTGTGGTTCGTAATCCACGTCAACATGGAATTCCGATGGGTATTTATTTTCTAACGCAATATGTGGGTTGGTGCTTCTAAAGTAACTTTTCAGCTCACCCCAGTTCTGTCGCTAGGTATTACTAATACCTTTATTTTGCGACCAACTGGGGTGATGTTTGTTTTATTTTGTTTCATTTTTATTATTTTATTTTTTTTTTATTAATTTTCGTTAATTTGTATAAAGTTTTATTAATACCCAAATATAAGTTATTAAAAACATTAGTAAATAGAAAAAGACCCATATGGGTCTTTTTATTAATATTATTTCTTTTTTAGTGTTATTTTACCTTCTTTGATTAGCAAGTTAATTGTTTTCTTAATAGTTTCCTCGGTTATAGTTTTATTATAAACTTGTTTGAAGAAAGTATTTATACCCTCATTAATCATTTCTTTTAATTCTGTTTTACTAATAGTAACCATTTCAGAATTTTGTTGTGGTTTTTGAATGTTTTCATTAACCATTGGTCTAGATTGTGTAGGTCTTTTAATTGGAGCACCTGTAATTCTAGAAATATCTTCAGCGGTAAATTTAGATGGTGGAGCACTAAGTCTAGGTATTCTATTTTTAATCATAGCTTCTTTTACGTTAGCTGGTAATTTAGAATTCATAACTTGTTCTTCAGTATAATCTTGAACATTTGTTGGGTCAAAACTATTTTGTTGTGTTTCATAATTTTCATAGATTGCTTCTCTTTCATCTTTTTCATCATAACCAGAGCCATAACTTTCTCTCATAACACTATCTCTTGATTCCTTAACTGGTTTTTCATTTTCAACCTTGGACATTATTTGTCTAGATTTTGCTAATATCCCACTTAATTCGGATAAATTAACTGGTACTGGTGCTTCCATATTTCTTTTTATTTTTATATTTCTTTATTTGTTGGTGCTTGACTAATATCGCTTCTTTGTCTAGTAAATGTATCTGGGTTAACCTTTTTATTAACAACAGACATACTTTTGTCACCTGTTTGATTATATGTTGGAATACCTGAATTAATATCAGATACTGGGTTCTGCCATTTCATATTTGTTGGATACCAACCTTCAATCCTATCTAGTCTAAATATTTTCCAAGCACCACTTTTTGGTGTTGTTTTAGAACCACCAAAAATTTGATAAGCTCTTATACAATCATTACCCGCTTTAGTCTTAGCTAAATTGTAAACTTGAACATATCTTTTACTAGGTTCTTGACCTTCATAATCTCTATATAAAATGTTTACGTTATATTTACCATCTATAGCAGCCTTAACATCATTAACAGCTACACCCTCAGAAATAATCTGACGAGTTTTGTTAATTTCTTCTAATATAACTTCTTTAAATAGATTGTAAAGTTTCATTGTCTTTTTTTAAATAATTATTTGTCCTATATTAAGAGCGGTGTTAGGTAATGTGTAATCAGCTCCAGCAACTTGATAAGGACCATAACCCCAAGTACCAACGTTAAGTGTTATTTGGGAGTTTCTACCAGAACCAAAAACACCCAAAGTACCATTAATATCTTCAGTGTTACCACCATTATAATTTTTTGGCGCTGCATAAACACCTAGAGTAAGACCGTCACCAGTACCTTTACCATTATATGGTGATTGTTGGTCAGCGATAGCATTGGTATTGGTAGCACTATATTTATCATTTACATTACCTGTTATTTGAGGGTTTTTGTAAGGTCCTTGGAAAGCGTATTTTCCAGTACCGATAGCTGAATGATTGATTATCGCTAATCTACCAGAACCAGGATATAATGAGTTACCATTAATTGCATAAAATTCTAGTGGGGATTGCCCACCATTGTAAACTTGTGGCATGTGTTATAAGTTTTGTTTTTTGTTATTATTCATATATTCTATTAAATATCTGATTTCAGAAATTTCTTTTGTTATTCCCTCGCTTAAAGCTTGATAGTTATTTAATATTTTATGTTTTTCACCACCATCATGGTTGCTTTTCCTAGATACACTAGGTGTATTAATATCAGTTGGTGATTTTTCATCTTGATACATATTGTTAGGGTTTGTATCTTTTTGAGTTTTTCTTCTGAACTCATCAGCCTTTTTAGGGTTTTCAACAACTGTTTCAATTTCATTAAATCTAGCATCGCCACCTAATGTGTTATATTCAACACAATTTTTGGTGTTAAGACAAATTTCTTTTGCTGATTTAAGTCTAGATAATTCCATAGCATATGCTTGGTGTTTTTTACCCTCTTCTTTACCAGTAGTTAAAACTTTGTCTTTTATATTCCTGTTCATTGTTAAATATTTTTTGGTTTATTTTCATTTTTTTTACTATCCAATGCTTTTTTAACGTCTTCAATTTGAGTATCGGTTAAATCAATATCATTAATTGTGTCAATCATTTTAGCTAATTTTGGGTTATAGTTTTTATCTGTAACATCAGAAGTTTTACTTTTTTTAACCAAATCTTCTATTTTTTCTTCTACTGTTTTCTTTTTTACAATGGTTTTTACATCATATTCCCTTAAACCATAATTAACAGCTACACCACCAGTCCTAGAACCACCAAAACTATAGACAGCAAACCATGGAATATTTTGTCTGTAACGACCAAATACTTTATCTGTTGTTGTTGCCCTACCTTTTTCGTAATCAGAATTATCGTTGTATGGTTTTTCAACTGGTCCAGTTTCTATTTCACTGTTATTAGTAACGTTTCTATCACTTCCGTCAGAAAAAATATCGCCACCAACTGATTCAGTAAATTGTTTCTTTTTAAATGTTGCCATAAATTATCGTTTTATTATAAATATATTCAAAAAGTAGAATATTTATAATAAAACCTATAAATATGGCATTTAGAACAAAATTAGATTTTTCTAACAATAGACAAGTTAAACAAGACATAGTAACAACTACTGTTTTGTCTGGTGCAACTAATTTTGGAGTACCTTTTGGTAATCTACCAACAGGTCCAAACCTTTTAACTAGTGGTGTCACTCAAGATTATTTTGTTTTAAGTGATTTTTCTGGGAATAACACAACAACAAATTTTACTTGGGGTGACCCTATTATGGTCTTAGGCGAACCATATTTATCTGCAATAACACCCACTAATTCCGCAACAACTCAAACAATTGACCCTATTTTTTATTCTGAAACAACAACTGTAATTGATGAGAATTTAATAAATTTAACATATACTGGTTTTTCATACGATGTAGATGTTTTAACTATGGATGATTTAGGTAGTGGAAATTATAGTGGTACAGTACAAACTAACAACTTGTTTTATTTATCAGCTGGAACTTTAGATTTTACTGGAAGAACAATATGGGCTGACGTATCTGGTATTACAAGAACCGATAGATTAATTGTTACAAATGACCCACAAGTAGGCTATGTGTTGACGTGTATCGACTCTGAAGGTATGGTTGGTTTTTTACCTAGTTCTGGCGGTACTAGTGGGTCAACGTCAAATATTTGGGTGGCTGGAACTGGGGTTTCTTCAGCAGTATTGAGTGGTTCTGGTGGTGTGGGTAGTGGCGATTATTCTGTTACAGAAGGAAATAATTGTTTAACCTCTGGTTTTGCGTCACATGCTGAAGGTTCTGGCACAATAGCTAGTGGAAAATCATCACACGCTGAAGGTCAAAGCACAATAGCTAGTGGTGAATCATCACACGCTGAAGGTTTTGAAACACAAGCAACTGGTAGTTATTCACATGCTGAAGGGTTTAGAACACAAGCAAATGGTTATGGGTCATATGCTGGTGGTTCTGAAACTATAGCTAATGGTTTTATGTCATTTGTTTATGGTTCTGCTTCAACCGCTGACGCTGAGTACACCATCGTTTTAGGTAACGACATTTTTGGGGACCTAAGAAATACAACATATGTTGATTTTTTAAACATTAAGCGAATTTCATCACAAGCATCTGTTAATGATGTTAGAATTGATGCCAATGGTAATCTTACTACCAATACTTCGGATGAACGACTTAAAGAAAACATAACACCATTGACTGGTGCGTTGGCTAAAATAAAAGCCCTTCAAGGGGTTACTTATCAATGGAAAGATAGAAATGCTGGAACTAATGCTATTAAATTAGGTTTCATAGCACAACAAGTAGAAATTGTTGAACCTTTATTGGTGTTTACAAATGAAGATGAAGATGGTTATAAAGGATTACATATTGATGGGGTAATACCTTTGTTAGTTGAGGCAATTAAAGAGATAACTTCTGGCACAACATCTAATCATTTTTTAGAAACACAAACAATATTAGCTGAAGATAATAATATTGATTTGAATTATAACGGTACACCAGAAACAGGGGTTGATGGTGGAATTAGGGTTTTACACGCAAAAGGTCTTGGTTTATCGGCTGATTTAGTTACAGATTCAGAAGGTAACTGGACCACAAACAATGGTTTCAAACCTAACACATTAACAATCCCACAATACACACCAACTTCGTCTAGTGATATGTTTGGAACATTAGGTAACATCACTAGAGATGAGGATTACGTATATATTAAAACAAGCACTGGGTGGAAACGTGCTAACTTAGAAAGCTTTTAAAAATGGGAAATATTAAAAATTTTAACGTTAACAAACTAGACCTAAAATTATCCAATAGTGATTATTGGGACTTTTATTTGGCCAATGATTCCCAAGATGAAATAAATTATGGTGGGTTAGATTCTAACGGCTGTTTAGCTGTATGGTATGATTTTAATAACCCTTTGATTTATCAAAATAGTGTTGGTATAGAAACCATTGTTAGTTTAGCAGCTTGGGATGGTGCGGTTAATAGTGGTTATACTTTCCCCACCTTTGGGTTAACTGGGTTAGATAATGGTAAGTTAAGGTATGTTAAATCGTTTGGTGATGATTCTAATATTGGTTTATTAGATATTTTAAATACGACTAACTTAACAATACCAGCTAATGATTTTAGATTAAAATTAAATTTAGTTAGTGGTTCAACCAACCAATTTGTTTACCCTATCGAGTTGGTTAATGACACTACCCCTATTGGGACTAAATTAAGGCTAAGCGGTGGTTTTTATCAAGGTTTTTATAAAATAGATGGTTCAACATATGAAGTATTACCTACTAGGACTAAGAAAGCGTGGGTTGCTGATTTTTGGTTAAATAAAACAGAAATATCGCATACTGGCACTACTTTAAATGACTTATACCCTAACAATAAGGGTTTTTTCTTTTACATGGGTACTAGAGCGGAAAATAAATTTTGGAATATTTTTGATGGAAATAATACAGGCTGCACAATAAATTGCACATCTGATACAGGTTGTACTGATACGATAACAAATTTTTGTACAACAATTAAAGAAACAACTATTGATATTTTAGATGAACCATCTAGTATTATGGTGCCTTTAAGTCCCCCACAAATAAAAATTGAAAAAATCACAAACCAATTTTTGATTTATGGTAGAGCTGATGATAATTATAAGTGCAACAAATGTGGTTCGGGTAGAGACAACCGACCATTTGGTCGTGAAACAGTTTGTTCTTATAGTGGTGGTGGTATTTTTGTTAGTAGTTTAGAAACAAAAAAAACAGATTATACTAACCCATTTTTGGTTTATGGTAGAGCAAAAGATAATCAAACATGTACTGGTTGTGGTAATAGAACTAGTGATGGTTATGGTCGTGAAACAGTTTGTTCTTATAGTGGTGATAGCGAACCTAAATATGAAGTAGATAAAGATGTAGACATAATTGATAACGCTGTTGGTTTTAGAATTAAAGACGATGGTAGTATTGGTTATAGAAGCTTAAAATTAACTGGTCAGTGTAGTGACGATATTTATGTTACTGGTGTTACAATAGATGAACATTATTCACCAGCTGGTATTGTAAAAGATGATGAATGGAGTAAAATAAGTATACGTTTTGTTGCAAATGAAACGTATACTGAACAAGAATTAATATGTAAAAATAGAAGAAAAGGGCGTTTAATGATTTATGTTAATTGTAGATTAAAAGTCGTTTTTGATAATTTTGAAGAGTTTGTAGCTAAAAGATTAGACGAATATTACGCCAAACAAATTGGCGTACCGTTTAATCTAAGTATTGGAGGTGGTTCACAAGGATTGCTAGAAAACATGACTTTTGATGGGCAAGATATTAATGATTTAGGTTTAAACATAGAGAGAAATTTTGCTGGTACTTTTATCGGTGAAATATCAGAGTTTAAGTTTAACATTTGTGATATAACTTTTAACGATATAGATATCAGTTGTAAAGTAGATGGTGGGAAATATGGTTTACCAAGCAATAGATAGCTTGAAACTGATTTAACAATTTTTGGTGATGGAGACAACCAATTTTATATTATAGATAAAGAATAAAAAATTATATTAAAAAAACTATGGAATTTCACATAAATAAAGACTCAACATTACCAGTATTAAAATTAGAATTAATAAATGATGGTAGAAACGATTTTAAAAAATTTAACTATAAAATTCAAAACGCAAATATATTTTTTACCATGACCGATGTTATAACTGGTGTTAAACGTATTGCTAAAAAATTAGCTACTATTGAACAAGTAGAACCTAGAACCGATTGTACAGGTGATGAATTTTATTTAACATTCAACTTTAATCAAAACCAAACTAGCCACGCTGGTAGGTATGTGGGTCAATTTGAAATTGATTTCTTAGATGGTTCTGGTAATTTAATCGTACCTATTAGGGAAGAGTTATTTATCAATATCTTAGATGGGAGTGTAAAAAAATAACTGTTTAGTTGCAATATTAAAATTAAAATCGTAACTTTGTAACATACAAAGTTAAAAATATTTAGTGTTTTTACTTGTCAGATTCATTTTTGTTTAGTACCTTTGTAAAAATATAACAATGAGTCAAACAAAAACAAAAGTAAGTAATGAACTTATTGAGTCTTTCCTTCAAGGTAACGACCCACAACAATACATAGTAGCGGTAGAAGCTAATTATGATAAACCAATGGTTACTCTTGTAATCAACAACAAAGACGCTACCCCAACCAAAAAGTTAGAAGACCACCCTTATAAGCCATTTTTATGGTTTAAGGATAGTGTAACTGATAAATTATACGGTGGTAAGCGTATGAAAATAATCGAAGCATGTAGAAAATACGATGTTAAAATCACGTTACTTAGAACTGATGATGATGAAGGAAACATTCCGTTACGTATGGAAAACGGTTACAAGTACATAGCTACATGTAAAAAATCGTACAATAACCTAGTAAATTTTTTTAAAGAGGGTGGGGTTGATGTGTTTAGTAAAGACAACAATCGAGAGTTTGTTATTTTTAGCCCCACTGAACAATTTCTCATTCAAACAGGTAAACGTTTATTTAAAGGGATGGATAATTATGACGATGTGCATAGGTTTCAATTTGACTTAGAAACTGAGGGGTTATACGCTAGCAAAAATGCAATATTTCAAATTGGGGTTAGGGATAATCGAGGTTTAGAAGAAGTAATGGAAGTTAAAGGAACTAACGGCTACGAAAAACGTGATTCAGAAAGAGAAACCATCCAGAAATTCTTTAGAGTAATTGATATGGTTAAACCAGATATAATTACTGGTTATAATTCTGAAAATTTTGACTGGCCTTTCTTATTTGAACGTGCTGAACGTTTATCTATTCCAATAACGGAATTAGCTATCACCCTTAATAGAGTTTCTAAGATTAAACGTAAACCATCAACACTTAAGTTAGGTGGTGAAACGGAAGCTTATAACCAGACACATATGTATGGTTATAACATTATTGATATTTCACATGCTGTACGTAGAGCGATGGCAATTAATACTGAAATTAAATCATGGGGTTTAAAGTACATCACGCAATATTCTGAGATAGCTAAAGCTAATCGTGTTTATGTTGCTGGTGATAAAATTAATTCAACTTGGGCTGATAAGGCAAACAGTTACGCTTTTAACAATGAAAATGGTGATTGGTTTAAAATTACAGACAAGAACCCATTAAAAAAGAATTATATCAAAACTACTGGTCAATTTATCGTACAACGATACTTGTGTGATGACCTTTGGGAGACTGAACAAATAGATAATATATTCAACCAAGCCAGTTTTCTTATCGCAAAGATGTTACCAACAACATTCCAACGTTCATCAACAATGGGTACTGCTGGTCAATGGAAACTTATTATGGCTGCATGGTCTTATGAAAACGGTTTAGCTATTCCAGAAACACAAACTAAAAGAGATTTTACTGGTGGTCTTTCTCGTCTATTAGAAGTAGGATACGCTAGAAATGTGGTAAAGCTAGATTACGCAGCACTTTACCCTAAAACACAACTTACACACAACATTTTCCCAGAATTAGATATTAGTGGTGTGATGGAGGGGATGTTAACTTATGTGGTTGATACACGTGATAAGTTTAAATTCTTAAACGGTAAAGAAAAGAAAATCTACAAAAATTTAGAAACAAAACTTAAAGAGGAAAAAACTTTATTAGACAAAGAAAAAGAAACACTTAAAAAAGAAATACAAGAACATAAAGCTTTAGCTAACTTGTACGATAAAAAACAATTACCGCTTAAAATTCTTGCCAACTCATGGTTTGGTTCATACGGTGCACCTTATATTTTTAATTGGGGTGATACTGATTCAGCAGAAGAAACAACATGTCGTGGTCGTCAGTATTTACGTTTGATGGTTCGACACTTTACTGAAACACATGGGTTTCGTGCACTAGTTGGTGATACCGATGGATTTAACTTTTCATTTCCAGACAACGTTAATGACATAAAATATATAGCCAAGGGTAGCCATTGGAAAACAACGGAGGATGCTGGAAAAGAATTATCTGGGCTAGATGCTGTGTTGGCTGAGTTTAACGAAAATTATATGGAAGGTCGTATGGGGTTAGATATTGACGATATTTGTAATTCTACAATTAATTTTGCTCGTAAAAACTACGCTAACGATATTGGTGGAAAGATTAAACTAGTAGGTAACTCGGTAAAATCTAAAAGAATGTCTGTTTACATAGAAGATTTCTTGGGTAAATCTATTCGTATGTTGTTAGACGGTGATGGTCATTCATTCATTAATTATTATTATGAATATGTCGATAGAATTTATAATTACCAAATACCTTTGGTTAAAATAGCTTCTAAAGCTAAAGTTAAGTTATCAATGACTGATTACAAGAAAAAAGCTACGATGAAAAATAAAGCTGGTAACCCATTACCTAAACAAGCACACATGGAATTGGCCATGAGAGAAGCTTTAAATATTACTTTAGGTGATGTTTTATATTACATAAATATTGGTACTACTAAATCACAAGGTGACTTAAAAACAGTTGAGATTAATAAAATGACTAAGAAACAAGCTGATGCTTGGAAATTGGAAAATCCAGATATGTCATTACCAGTTGTTAGGAAAGAGGTTCAATTAAACAGTAAATTAATAGACCCAGAGATTGTTGAGCGTGATTTTGAACTGATTAAAGAACTCGAAATGTTGAAAAAAGCAGTTGCTGCTTTGGAAGAAGATGATGAGGACATTGAAACACTAAAACTTAGAATGGAAAGTATTGATTCCCAATTATTCACTGATGAGTACAATGTTGCTCGTTACTTAGATGCATTTAATAAAAAAGTTAAACCATTATTAGTTTGTTTTACCCCAGAAATACGTGATAATATTCTATTAGATATTGTTAAGATAAAAGATAAAGAAACTAAAAAAATAACTGAAAAGTTAAAGGAAAGACAAATATTCACTAGAAATGAATGTGAGTTGGTTTCTGGTATACCTTTTAAGGAAGCTGACCAAGATTCTTACCAAGACCTAATGCGAATGGAAGATAAAGAAATAAAGTTTTGGGATAAGGTTAATAAGTTGCCAAATAACATGGAAGAAACTGAATGGGAAGAACTTAGAGTTGATTACTACGAACGTATGCGTATCGCTAAAATAGAAGGTTTAATTCTTGAAAAAGAAACGATAGAAGATATAATTAAACATTTGGAACTTAAAGATTTAGAAAAATCAATGCAAGGTGTGTTACCTATAGATATATTAGTTTTATGCGATATTTCAGATGATGATTCGTTTTCACTTATTTCTAGAAAATGGAATGAACCATTGTGTTATTTTAATGATATATTTAAGTATGAAAAGCAAGCAGTAGAACGGGATAACTACTACAAAATAGTTGGTAAAGAAAATAACGATAATCGATATGAAGAATGGTTAGATTATTTAGCCGAGTGTAAAGTAATGACTGGAGAAACAATAGGTTCTGAATTCGAAACCATTGTTGACCATAAAAACATGGTTTTTATACTTAATAAGGTAAAAGAAAATTCGTCCAACGTAGTTATTGAACAGACAGTAGAGGTTATAAAAAAGCGTGTTATGATTGAAGATGAAGACGATGAAATTGAAGAAGATGAAGACGGTAATTTAGTTAGAAACGATGAAGATTTAAAATTAGATGATGAATTTGATGACACATATGGTGAAGTACCAGAAGGTTATGTAGTTGATGACACACTGTACTATGTTGATAACCAAGAACTAGCTAGTATAAACGAAATAGATGATAAATCTGAATTACAGCAACTACAACCACCTATACCAGTGGTAGAGGTTAAAAAAGAAAAGCTAGAAGATGATTGGGGTTTTTAGAAATAATAAAGGGGCTTACGCCCCTTTTTATTTTAATAAACCCAAAACCCTAATGGTCTGTATTTCATCGAAGTATTTAAGTCTGTTGCTTCTTTAGCACCTCTTTCTAATTGCGATGTGGATGAAAGTCTAAGTAGTCTAGCTTCCAATCTTTCTAACACAGCTTTTTTCTCGTCATTACCTTCTGAGATAAGTGTTTCATAATCCATAGTTCTTTCCGCTTCTGGCGGCCCAACAATCCCACCAAACTTACCTCTAGTTCTGCCTAAAGCTCTTTTAGCTTCCGCAATAAATAGCTGACGAATAAGTGTTTTTGTTGGTTCGTTAAATTCAGCGTAATCTAGCCTAGCTAATGGTACTTGATTTGGCATTTTAATAATATCTGGATTGTCGTCAAGACATTTACCTAAATTCTCTGGTGTAGTGTCGTAATAGTGATACCAAACTTGACAACCAGCCATGTTCATTGCACCACCAACCCCAGTACCTAAACCGCCAGCTGAACCACCAAAAGATAATTTTGAACCAGGAGTACTCATTAAATGAAGTAGTTTGGTTCCGTTTGGTCCAGCTGTTATTTTATGCGCTAATTCACTTCTAACAATACGATTTTTTAAATTCATATCGGCAGCAGTTAGCAATATATCAAAAGCTGGTGCAATATAATAACCCATATTTCCACCACCAGCACCCATTGTACCTACACCACCACCCATTTGTCCAAAACCACCACCAAAACCAGCGTCAATACCACCAAAATTAGCTAATAAAGCTCTATTCGTGGGAGGTGGAGTAATCCAAAGCACTTCGTTAATTTCACGACCAGCTGGGATAACATAAACTTGTCTTCCAGCTTCAACTTCGACATAGTCTTTTTTTAACTCCCACGGACCATTAGACTGTAAACCAACTTGTTTAGAATAAGCATAAGTATATTGGGTCATAAAGTTAAAGTTTCTAACACTCAAAGCAAATGCCATATCTGTTGTGTCTAAATTTTGACCTAATAAAGATTGCCATTGATGTTCAACTAACCATTCTTGGACATATTGAGCATAGTCCTCTATTGAAATTTCTAATAGGGTACAAAGTTGCTCATCTTCCAATTCAATTTGACGCACTGGTGCGCCCAATGAATGTCTGAATTGACGAAATAACTTATCACGTTCATCATTACTTATAGCCATAGTTCCTTTTTACTATAAATATCATTGACAGATAAAATAAAACAATAATATTTATTTTTTTTAACATAACTCATATATTTATATTAAAAATGTAATGACATGTCAACACAAAACAACGATTATTTAAATATTAGGATAAATAAAAAAATAAAAGAAGAATACAATGAATACTGTAATAAAAACGGTTATTCACTATCAAAACGAATAAAATTATTAATAGAAATGGATTTAAAAAAAAAATTATTATAAATGGCAAATAGGTGGAGTACTAATGAAATAGATTTTTTAAAAAATAATTATTCTGTTAATTGTAGTGATTATTGTGTAAAAAAATTAGGTAAAACAACTAAATCTATTTATATGAAAGCATTTAAATTAGGGTTGATTCTGGAAGAAAAATGGGTTAAGAATGATGATATTTTCTTAATTGAGAATTATAGTAAAATTGGCATACATGGTTGTGTTAAAGTATTAAATAGAAGTATAAAAAGTATTAAAGCAAGAACTAATAAATTAAAAATTAAATTAATCACTAACGATGAATTAATAAATAAATTTATAATAAAACATTATAATTTTTATATTTATAAATTAGTTAATTATATTAATTCAAAGACTAAAATTAATATAATTTGTCCTATACATGGAAATTTCGAACAATTACCGTATGAACATTTAAGAGGTAAAGGTTGTCCGAATTGTCGTGAATCAAAAGGTGAAAAAGAAATTAGAAATATATTAGAATCTAAAAAAATTAACTTTTCACCACAATATAAATTTAATGATTGTAAAAATATTAATAAATTACCATTCGATTTTTATTTACCAGATTATAACACATGTATCGAATTTCATGGGGAACAACATTATAAACCAATAAAATGGTTTGGTGGTGAAACGGTTTTTAATAAATTAAAAAGTAGAGATAAAATAAAAGAAAATTATTGTAACGATAATAATATTAAATTAATAATTATTCCATATAGAAAAAACATCCTTAAATATCTTAATCATGTTATCTAAGGAATAGTTTTTCTTTTTCGTCTATAGTTATTGACATAATAAATTTGTTTTATTATAAATATCAATAAGTTTTAATTTAACTTAAAAACTTCTTAGTTATCTCAACAGCTTCACTAATTGATTGGAAGGAAACATTAGGTACCAATAATTGTTTATCTATTTTTATCACTGGGACTTCTTCAGCTTTTGATGCTTCAGAAATTTCATCCCATTCTTTAATATTTTCTTCTAAGTTTATGTTTACGTCACGATATTTAATGCCTTGTGAATCATAAATCTTTTTTAATTCCTTGCAATAAGGGCATTCTGGGAAACTATAAATTGTTATCATATTACATTGTTATTAAGTCATCTACCAATAAGGCAGTTATTTCATCTTCTGTTAATTTTTTATCACCCATAATTATATTGATGATGTCTTTTTTACTATTTAACATAGACCACATTCTACTCGAAATAGTATCGTCAAATAATTGATAGTAAACATTGACATCATTTTTTTGACCAATACGGAATGCTCTATCTTCTGCTTGTTCATTATTCCCATTATAAATATTTTAAATAAAAAGTAAATATTTATATCTTTTTTAAAATATTAGTATATTTATTAATATGGGTACAATGTTACCACAAATAATAAATATGATAAAATTTAATAAAATGAAAGAAACTGAAATAAAAATTAGGATAAATTCTGAACTCAAAAATAAGTTTAAAAATAAATGTAAAATTGAATCTTTATCAATGAGTGATAAAATAATTAAATTTATAAATGATGATATTAATTTTATCACAGATGGTATTTTTTTATCACAAGAAAAATCAATTAAGATATTGTTAACTAAAATGGTTTTAAATAAAGTTTTAACAAATGAACTGTTTGAATTTAATCACACACTTAAAACAGTTTTAGAAAAAACATTAAAAGAAAATTTAAGTTTTGAAACTATAGTGTCAGAAATAAAAACGAATAAAGATAATAAAATGGTTTATGGCTCTGTTTTATTTTATTTAGAAGATAGAACACCATATAATATTGATTTTACAGTAATTGTAAATGAAGACTAAAATTTGTACTAAATGTAATCTTGAAAAATCAATCGCTGAATTTCACGTTAATAATTTAGGTAAAGATGGTTATCATTGTCAATGTAAAGAATGTAAAAATATTTACAAAAAAGAATATAATAAAATAAACCAAAATAAAAGACAAGAATATAGGTTAAAAAATAAACACGTTGGTTTATGGAGAAGTGTTCTTAAAATGTCTTTATGGAGATTAAACACCAAAAAAGAAGGTCACACTATAGATTTATTAGGTTATTCCGCTTTGGAGTTTAAAGAACATATTACAGCATTATTTACTGAGGGTATGACATGGAGAAACCATGGTGAATGGCACGTTGACCACATAAAACCAGTCGGTAGTTTTGAAACGACTGAACACCCTAGTATTGTAAATGCATTATCTAACCTTAGACCAATGTGGGGTACAACTAGGATTATTAACGGTGTTATTAACGTAGTTAATAAAACATATAAAAATATATAATATTATCATTCAGATAAAACTTATTTTTAAAATAAAATATATTTTTTTATCTTTTTCATTTTATCTATATATTTATTAATGTGCGAACAAAAATAAATAAAACAAATAGAGTTTTTATAAGAATCACAGATTCTACTAAAACTGAATTGCAACAATATTGTTTGGAAAACAATATTGGTATGTCTAAATTAATTACTAAACTGATTCTAAAAGAATTAGAAAATAAATAATGATTAGAACATCTAAACATATTATATCAAATGCTAATCAAGGGAAGCTTGCTTCCCTTGACCAAGTATTTATTGATTATAAACATGATTTAGAAATATATATAAACTATATAATAGAGGGTGTATTACCCCTTAAACCTAATTTATCATCTAAATTACTTCCTACAGAAGTAATAAAACATTCTAAATATAAAAGAGAAATATATAAACAAGCATCAGAAATTATAAGAAGTCAATTAGATAAAAGTAAAAAGAAAAGATATTCATCATATAAAAAAACATACACATATATGATGAAGAATCATCCTGATTCTTCATTCTGTAAAACTAAATTCTCTGACCTATCATTAAATAATATATTAAAAACTAAATATTTCACTAAACCTAATCTAAATAATGTTAGTATTAATCTAACAAATGAATTTTTTAATATACAAAATGGTTCCCATTTTGATAACTTTATTAATCTTAAATTACCTTATTTTAATGAAAAGGGCACTCGTGCCCTACAAATAAATATACCATTTAATCACCATAAACATTCATTATCATTTAAACATAATACGTTTAAATTAAGAAATAATATACAAATTAAGAAGGTAAAAAATAATTATTATATTAGCCTTATTTGGGAAAAAGAGATAGATATTAAAACCAATGGCAAAGCCATTGGAATTGATATGGGGTATAAAAAATTAATTGTTACATCTGATAATCAAGTTATTAATGGTGATTTAAGTGATATATATTCTAAAATAAGTAGATGTAAACAAGGTAGTAATGGATTTAAACGAAGTTTAAATCATAGAGATAATGAAATAAATAGGTTATGTAATTTAATTAACATCGAAGATGTTAATAATATAATAATAGAAGATTTAGTATCAGTTAAAACTGGTAAGAAATATTTTACAAATAAAATACAAAGATGGTCTTATGTCAAGACCATTGATAAAATAAATAGGATATGTGAGGATAACGGTATTATGTTGGTGAAGGTTTCACCAGCATATACCTCACAAACATGTTCTAGTTGCGGTCATGTAGATAAGAAGTCTCGCCAAGGCGAGAACTTCAAATGTACAAGTTGTAAATATGAAATAGATGCTGATTATAATGCAAGTATTAATATTTATAATAGAGGAATTTACAGTTTCTCTAACTAAAAAAAACTAAATTTATATATTTTTATATGAAATTAGTAACTGTTCATTATGAAGGTAATTTGAATAGGAGTAAAGTTAGAAGAAAAAAATTATAAATCACCATTCAATATTTTTTGGGTTAATAAATCTGTTTCATTTTCTTTGGTTATATTTTCAACACCTAATATTATGTTAATTATTTCTTGTTTTTGTTTTAAAGTTTCCCACATCCTTATTGATATAGTGTCGTCAAATAATTGATAATAAACATTAACATCATTCTTTTGTCCAATTCTATACGCTCTATCTTCAGCTTGTTCGTTATTACCAGTAACCCAATCAAATGAGTTAAAAATAACCACAGTTGCTTCAGTAAGTGTGATACCAACACCAGCAGATTTTATATTACCAACAAAAACTTTTACCTTGTCGTTGTTTTGAAACGAATCAACTGATTTTTGTTTTTGTAATGTTGTCATTAGGCCGTTGTGTTTAACCGCCAATTTACCAAAGTGATTAGATATCATTTCTAATTCATCAGTAAAACTAGTAAATACTATCACTTTACGACCCATTTCAATAGCGTTTTCTATCATTTCAATAGTATAAGGAATAGCTTCTTGCGCAATAAATTGTCTAAGTAGAATAAGTTCAACCAAATCTTTTTGTAGATTATCTGTTTTCTTACCCTCTAATTTCCTTTTTTGTAAGTATTCTTCCCAAAGTAATTCATATTGTTTAACACCTTTTTTATCTAACATATGGTGCATAGGTGTCACTACTTTATCTGGCATATCTAACACTTCAGTTTTTAAACGTCTAATAATAGTATTTTTGGTTTTATTAGCTAGTTCTTCTAAATTACTAGCACCATCAGTAAGCCATATTTGTTTTTTTTGACCATTCTTAAGCGTTCTAAAGAACTTTCTAGCATCACAATACCTTACAGCATAATGTTTCCAATTATCTGCGATAGGAGATTTAATAATCTTTAAAAGATTAAAGAAATCCATAGGTCTATTTGCGACGGGTGTACCAGTTAACAACCAAACCTTCTCTATTTTTTCCTTAGCACAAAGTTCCACCATTATTTTACCTCTAATACTTTCATTATTTTTTAAATAATGAGCCTCATCAATGATACATAAATCATAATTAGCGTTTACCAATTCTCTATTTAAAATTTCTTCTGGTTCACCTTCTTTTGGTTTTTTACCAGAAGATAAAGTATGGAAATTTTTAAGAATATCAAAATTAATTATAGTGAATTTAGCATCACTCCATTTTTTACCATCGATAATTGTTGTGTCATCACAAAAAACATTAATTTCACGCTCCCAGTTAATTTTTGTTGATGACGGGCAAACGACTAATATTTTTTTAGCACCACTTTCTAGTGCCGCTACAATCGATTGTGTTGTATTGTGTGTAACAATTCCATGTTCGACAACATATAACTTATCTGGAGTATCTACAGAAATACATACCGCATCACCTTTTGTTTCTAATTCAATATTAGAAATATATCGACCAACTGGATATTTTTTTGGCGAGTTATAAGAATTAGCTTTTCTTTTAAGTCTAAATGGGTTAATACCTTCTGGCATCTTGATATTTAACCTAAAAGCACGTTTACATATTACCCTAGTTCCATCCTCTTTTTTGTAAGAACCAACCTTAGATGATTTTCTAACAATACCACCTAAACTATGAACAATTTCAGCTACATCATCAGTTAGTTGTTCCGATACACTACAGTACTCGGTACCAGTAAATACACCAGCATTAGATTTAATACAATGACCATCAGTATCCATGAGACCTTGTAGTATAGCTATTCTATCATTAATTGATGAATATTTATAGATGTTAGGGATAAATTTAGTATCTGATTTTTTATTGTTTAAACCTAAATCTATTAATTCATGATTTAATTTAATGTAGGCTGTTAGATTATTATTTGTTGCAGCGTATTCATTAATATTTAGTTTTTTAAATATTTCTTCAAAATCATTTTGGTGTAATTCTATTTTAATATTATTTCTATTATCAAAATAACCATCCCCTAAACCAAGTCCTAATAAATAAGGTTCAATCGGTAATTCAATATTATTATAAAATTCTATTGGTTTGACAATTGGAATTTGCCACTTATTTTGACCATTACTATGTTTATAATATGTCTTTAATTTATATGGTCTTTTTTCATTCCAACCCGTCCCTTTTTGTTCAATAACCAATTCTTTATTGAGCATTTGTTCGGTACTTAGTGTAATGTACCTATTTTCTCTATTTTTTGAATTATTACCAGAATTATTTGACGATACAGTCCATAAATGTTCTTTACAAACTAAACCACTATAACCATCATTAAACGTAATACGATATAAATCTTTAACCCCTTGTGGGAAAACACCAGTAACATTACATGGGTTTCCATCAGAACCAATTACCTTGTCACCTACTTTAAGTGTACCTATTTTAACCTTATTTTTAGGGGTGTATATGTAAGTACTCGATAACCAAGCTTTCCCCAACCCCATATCATCAGCTAAAATACAACCGTTTCTGGAAAGAAGGAATTTAACACCTTCTTCTTGGTGTTGATATAGTTTCTTTCCATATTCTGATAAAACTTCGTTATATAGGTTAAAATCTACTTCTATATTACTAGGTTCAAAATATGGGTCATCAGTTAGCTGTGTTTTAGGTAACCAATACATTTTAGACTCTTTTTGGTTTTGTTTTAGTTTGCCGTATATATGAAATGTTTTATCTGTATCAGCAAGAATAAATTCAATTAAAACTTTTTCTGGTGTGAACGATAACTCATCCATTTTTTTTAGTTCTTCACCTAGATAAGGAGTTATACCAACAATCCTATTAATGAAAAGAGGTTCTCTTTCATGGTTTTCAGTAATGTACTTTGATTGGTTTTCAGTTAAAGCTAATTTATTATTTTTCAAAAAAGCTATTTTTAGTTTTTTGATGTATGGATTTATCCCTTCATATGTCTCAAGCAATGAAATGGCTGAACGCCCTCGTATATCGTCTAAATTTATCAAATCTTTTTGTTTTTAGTCCTGGTATAATTATACGTAAAGATAATAAAATATAAATAAAAATCAATAGTTTGTGGTTATTAATAAAAAGATAAATATTTATAATTAAAACCATGGACAATAAAAAAATCACACCCATAACACGAGTTAACAAGTTTTTTTCCGAATCGGATTTTAACTTGGAAATTTCTATGGGTAGGGAAGCGATTGAAGGTGATGGCAATTTCACAATAATATTATATAGAGTTAATAGAGATATTAGCGAATACGATAATCTTTATGGTGAAGCATCTAAAGATGGTATTAGATTTTTTCCACCAGTAGAACTAAAAGTGATTCCTATTATGGCAACACCAGAAAATAAAACATACAACAAAAATGGTATTTTAAGGTATTTGCAAGATGGAAATTTAACATTTGGGATTTATGATTCACAATTGTCAGAATTAGACACTACACTTAGCTATGGTGATTACATAGGTTACCCAGTTACAGAAACTGAAATTAGATATTTTAGCATCGTTAATGATGGGGTTAAAAATTACGATAACAAACATACTATTATGGGTTACAAAGGTGCTTTTAGAACTGTTGAATGTGCAGCAGTTGACGCTAATGAATTCAGAGGTTTATAAATAAAGTATAAGATATGGCAATGCCTAAAGGATATATAACCGACATAAATATAAAAAACCAAAAAATAGGTCCAGAAAGAAGACAAGAAATTCTAGATGGTATTGCTGATAAAGGCACGTTTTTACCTAAAGGTGTTTTAGAAGAAGATATGGACCAAAGTTTTATCGATTTTATGAATAACGATAAAGGTTTTTCAATTAGTGTTGGTGAAGATAAAATACCAGTAATTTTTTTAACTATACAACGATGGACTGAATTTACTAAAACATGGCAATTTACTGATAAATATAAAAATATTGAGATGCCTTTTATAACTGTTGTTAGAAAACCAGATATTCAACAAGGCCAAAATCAAGCTGGTTTATGGAATATCCCAGGAAACAGAACATATACTTATATGAAAGTACCAACATGGGATGGTGTAAGACGTGGTGTTGATTTATATAAAGTACCACAACCAACATCTGTTGACTTAACTTATGAAGTAAGAATTTTTACCAGTAAAATGAAAGACTTAAATAAATTTAATAGAAAAATTCAAAGAGCTTTTCAGTCTAAGCAATGTTATTTGAACGTAAACGGCCACCCTATGCCATTGCATTTAGAATCAATTGGTGATGAAAGTAATATAGATGATTTTGAAAATAGAAGGTTTTATGTTCAATTGTTCGAAATGAAATTATTGGGATATATACTAGATGAAGATGACTATGAAGTTATACCAACAATGAATAGAAATATATTAACTATTGAGTCTGAAGAACCTAAAGTTTATGATAATAATATCATTAAAGAAACTAAAAAAGGTAATACAGTAACTTTCGCTTTTATTTTTAAACCAAGAGCTGAAACACAATTTTCTTTTATCGCACAATATTCTGCTAATTTTACAAATATTATTGAGATTGAAGGTATAAGTAGAATAACAATAAAAATTAACGACTTAGTTGTTTTTGACGGTTTAAACTTGAACACACCCTTAATCGTTAATAGTAACGATACGGTTTTTGTTAGGGTTTATAAACCACTAGCAATTATAGGTTCGTTTAAATTAATAGGTAGCACAACATAATGAGTTATTTTTTCAACGTATCGGACATTAACCAAACATTTATTCTAGAACCTTTAGAAATAACTGGAAACACCACTACTTTATCTGCTTGTACAGCTATTTACACTAATAGGTTAATTAGCTGTGATGATGATGGAACAATAATAATTCTAAGGGATAATATAGAAGTAAGTAAAAACATAATACCACTTATTGATGGTGAGAATGATTTAGGAATACCAAGTCTTAGATTTAGAAATATAAATACAATTAGTGGAGCATCTTCTGTTTGGACATCAACACAAAAAATAAACACACCAGAAATAGATTTAGGTTTAAGCTCTCTAGATGAAAATAGAATTATCACAGCAAATAACTCAATCATAGAAAATGATATCTTAAATGGTGGTGTATATTAAAAAACTAAATAGTTATAATAAAACAATAAAAAAAACAATTAATTATGGCAAATAGAATAACAACCCACATATTAAAGAATAGTAACATCGTTAATCGACCATTACCAACATCTTTATTAGGTGGTGAACCAATAGTAAATACAGCAGATGGTATTGTTTACTTTTCTGGTGTAACAAGCTCTACAAATAACTGGGTTCCAGCTGGTATTGGTTTGATAGCAAACTTTTTTGAAGCTGGTTCTAATCTTTATGATTTACAATTAAGGAATAGAATTACTAAATATGAAGGTGTTTCTGGCGCTGGTTTAGTTGGTAAATTTTTATCTGGTACAACTAACGGGTTTGTATTGGCAAACATTTCAAGTATTAGCAGTATTGACACATACGTAACTGGGTTTACATACTCAAATAACGTTGCTACAATTAAAAGAAATCAAGGTCAAGATGATTTATCAATATTGATAAACACAATGACTGGTTTAACAGTTTCTGATTTAACAGCTAATAGGTTGGTTTACACAACAACTTCTGGTAAATTAATTACTGGCACAGCAACCTTTGATGGAACCAATATGTCGTTACCAACAGATGGTTCGTTATCAGTTGGTAGTGGTGGTTTAACAGTTGGTAGTGGTGGTTCGCCTGGGTTGTCTGGAACTGGTGATGTAGTTATTAACGGTTCATTAACAGTATTTGGTGCTAGCGTTTCTGCATTTACTTCTCAATTATACGTAGAAGATGATAACATTACCATTAATTTTAATCCAACAGGAAACACAGCTGCAACGTCAATTGGTGCTGGTTGGACAATACAAGATGGTAACGGTGTTAGTGCTGGTGATGTTAATTTAGATATTAGAACCATGAATACCTTTACAGGTTTAACATCAACTCAAATACCTTCAATTGCAGAATATGGTGGTTCAACTGGATATGCGAATAGAGCTTGGGTTACACAATTGAATGACGTTGTTATTAGAAGCACCAATGTAACCACACCAAATGGCGTTAGGGTGTTAGCTGAGTTCGACATTTTAGATGGGGGTATTTACTAAGACATTGATTATTAATTAGTTATAATTAATATTTTATTTAGACCGAGGAAACTATTGACTTTTAAAATACTTTTATTGTTTTAAAAATAAAAAATCGTCATGAAAGGATTAGATGGCGGTTTTAATGTTGGTAATGTTTGTAATGGAAAAGCTAAATCAGCTGGTGGTTTTATTTGGAAATTTAAAAATAAAATATAACAAAAAAGGGCTTCGGTCCCTTTTTTTATCACCTAAACTTTATTTACGACATATTTATAATATGATGGTTATATAACCAAAAAAACATAACACTTCTACATAGAAGTTTAAATAATCCATTTATATGGTAACTAGAAAAAACACACTATTACTTAAACGTTCTAATATCGCTGGAAATATACCAACGGCTGGACAAATACAATTAGGTGAATTAGCGTTAAACACTTCTGATGTTAAATTATACGCATCTGGAACATCAACCGATTCAATATTGCAAATAGGTTGGGATAGGGTGTCACGAACGGGTGATACTATGACGGGTACACTTTATGCTCCAACAATATCAGCAACAACAATTAGTGCTGGTTTTATTGAAAGCATCAAAAACATTACAAGAAATTTCGTAAGTGACAAAGCACTTGGAGCAACTACTGCTGCGGGAGGTACAGTCACTTGGATAGAAATTTACAAAAAATTAATTCCAGCAAATACAATAAATGACTTAGACGAATTAGCGGTTGAGGGCATTTGCGAGG